>ENA-OYYP01000107-OYYP01000107.1-human-gut-metagenome-genome-assembly--contig:-NODE-107-length-52434-cov-8.604116_pt1 | contig 52434 bp, 53 predicted proteins | sample MGYA00244067_ERZ653456 | MGnify/ENA primary metagenome ERZ653456 (study PRJEB26926, sample SAMN06165101) | human gut metagenome | biome: ENVO:00009003; feature: ENVO:2100002; material: ENVO:00002003... | reverse complement strand
TAGAAAGTTTTATCAAGAAACCCAAGAAGCAGATGGCTTTCTTTAAAAAGAGAGAAGCAGGATGCTTCATAAAAAACAAAAGCCCGCTGCGGCAATGAAACCGCTGCGGGTTTAAATTTTAATTAATCGAATAAGTGATTCAAAAAATCCCCAATCGCGTCAAGCGCGCTAGTTGTAAGCAGCTCCATGCTTTGCTCGCCGAGCGAAAACTCCTTGATTTCAAGCGTGACCTCCTGCGACATAACCTCTACCGAGACCTCGGACGGAAAGCGCACCGTGCTTCCTTCAAACGTGAGTTTGTCCGACAGGCTTTTTACCGAATCGTTCTGGAACAAAAACGACGTAATCCAATCGGCGGGGACAGGCAGCTTGCCGAGCTTTGTGTTGGATAGCGTGACAACAAATTCCTTGCCCTCGCTGTCAAGCGAAACCTGCGCGTCGCCGGACAGCACGAGCACTTGCCCCATGCCGTTGAGCCGGGCGTAAACCCTGCACGGCTCTTCCTTATGCAGGCTGAAAACGAGCGCGTCCATCCGGATGGGGGAGGACGCCTGCTCCTCGTCCGCGGCCGCGCGCTGCTGGAACAGGTAGGCGAGCATGGAATTGAGCTCGCTTTCGCTGATTTCCTGCTTTGCGCCGAACATGACTGACTGCGCGAGCGTGTAGGCGAGCTTGTTGGAAGATTCAACCTCAAACTTTGAAAGGTCGTCGGTCGAAAGCGCCAGGTTGATGGCAGTCACTGCCGCAATCGCAAGGAGCACAACCAAAACGCCGATGGTAATAAAAATATTCCGCACAGCATGCCCGCGCTTTTCGGGCTCCTGCTCCGGCTGCCCGAAATGGTCGCCGTAATCGGCGGGCGGCACAGCGCTATGTATTTCCTTTTTCATATAAATCCTCCGTTTCGGGGCTGAATCACAGTATGGCGGGAACTTCTTGCTTTCCCAGTGCGTTACGCAGTTTATTTATTGGGACTGCCATTGTATCGGCCGTATTAGTCCGGCGGTTGACCCCCGTTAAAACCAGCGTGCCATCTGTCCACCCGGCGAAATCGATATTGTCATAAATATCGTAATTTGCGTCAACCAGCAAATGGATATCCAGCCACGCTTCATTGGCTTTCAATGGCTGTGAAAAATCGAGCACGGCCACAGAATAAGGGCGCGCCCAAAAACAACCGGGTATGGCAAGAAGGCTGCTTTGCGGTTCGTAATATGCGTCCATCCAGATAAAGGTTTCCGCGAAATCCTCCTTTCCATATGGGAAAGACTGGGCTGGGATATAGTGGAGGTCCTGCATGGTTTGCAGATTCAGGACGCTGTACCCATACAGGTCCTGGCGGAAAATAAGATAATCATTCCCGTCGCTATGCTCAATGAGCCGGTAGAATTCCGCGTTGTTATCGATATTGTACCAGCGGTAGAAAACCTCGCCTCTTTGACCTTGCAACTCGCATTCGCTTCCACGCTGTGGATTATTTTGGTTTTTATCTTTATAGTCCCGCACTTTGAGTATAAAGGCGCCAGTTTCGGTATTCAGCTTTATTTTTTCTGTACGCGGACAGAGGTATTCAGGACGAAACACGGACATACGCTGTTTCCGCCAATTCTGGTATTCTTTTGTGTATGCCACATTCATATGCAGGATTCCCTTCCAATAATGGGGCGGATGGATATGGATGGAATTAATTTTATTTCAGCTCCACAATGGTCACGCCGCTTTCACCCTCGCCGTATACGCCGAGGCGGAAGCTCTTGACCGCTTTGTTCCCTTTTAAATGCGCGTGTACCTCACGGCGCAGCACGCCGGTTCCCTTGCCGTGGATGACCGTAATCTGCCCGATGCCGGACAGGATTGCGGAATCGATGGCGTTTTCAAGCTCCATAATTGCCTCGATTGCCGTCATCCCGCGCAAATCGACGTCCGTTACAGGCCGCGCGGTCGCGGCGCCTTTTACATTGCGCGTCGTCGAGCGGACAATTTCCTTCTGCGGCTTTTCGTTTAACAGGCGCAGGTTGTCGAGCGGTACGCGCGTTTTGATAATGCCCGCCTGTACGAGTACCTTTCCGGAGGTGTCCGCCTCCTCCAGCACCGTACCCTTTTTATCGATATCGAAAATCAGCACGCCGTCGCCCTTTTTGAGCGCGCGCGGCAGGGTATAGCCGCTGTTGCTTTTTTCCTTGATTGGGTCGGCGCTGTCGTCCATTTTACGGATACCGGCGCGAAGCTCCGCCTTTTCCTGCGCGCTAAGGCCCTTTTTCTTTTCGGCCTGCTCGAGCCTGTCGAGGATAGCGTACGCCTGTGCGCGCGTTTTCGCGCTTATCTGCTGCGCTTCCTCCTTGGCTTTTTTTATTTCCTCGTCCGCAAGCTGTTTGACGCGGCTAAGCTCCTGCTGCGCCCGTTCGCGGTCACGTTTTGCCTTCTGGGTGATTTCTTCCGTTTCCCTCAGGCGTTCCTCAAGCCCCTGCCGGCGCTTTTCAAGCGTCTGCACAACGTCCTCAAACTGCCTGTTTTCAGCGGATACCAGTTCCCGCGCGCGGGATACGACTTCCTTCGACAGCCCCAGCCTTTCGGAAATGGCAAACGCGTTCGACCGGCCCGGCACGCCGATGAGTAATTTATAGGTGGGGCGCAGGGTCGCAACGTCGAACTCGCAGCAGCCGTTTTCCACGCCGTCGTTCTGAAGGGCGAAAGCCTTTAGCTCCGCGTAATGCGTCGTAGAGGCGGTCTTTGCGCCGAGGACGCGCAGCCGTTCCAGGATTGCGATAGCAAGCGCCGCGCCCTCTACCGGGTCGGTTCCCGCGCCCAGCTCGTCTATGAGCACCAGGCTGCCCGTGCCGGCCTGCTTTAAAATATCGGTAATGTTCGTCATATGCGCGGAAAAGGTGGAAAGGGACTGCTCGATGCTCTGCTCGTCCCCGATGTCCGCAAGCACCGTGCCGAACACGGAAAGCTCGCTGTTGTCCCTTGCGGGTATCATCAGGCCGCACATCGCCATCAGGGTAAGAAGCCCCAGCGTTTTTAAAGATACGGTTTTGCCGCCCGTGTTCGGGCCTGTGATAACGAGCGTGTCGAACGCAATCCCAAGCTCAATATCGGTCGGCACGACCTTCTGCGGGTCAATCAGCGGATGGCGCGCCTCCCTGAGCTTTATTTTCCCTTTGTCGTTTAATACCGGCGTGCTCGCTTTCATTTTATAGCCGAGCTCCGCTTTCGCAAAAATCACATTCAGCTCGATGAGCATATGGTAGCTTTCTGTAACCTGGTCGGCAAACGAACCGGCTTCCGCGGAAAGCTCCGCCAAAATGCGCTCGATTTCCGCCTTCTCCCTGCTGCGCAGGACGCGGATTTCATTGTTTGCCTCGACCACGCCCATCGGCTCGATAAAAAGCGTTGCGCCGGAGGACGAGGTATCGTGCACCAGCCCCTTGATATTCGCGCGGCATTCCGCCTTAACGGGTACGACGTACCGTCCGTCGCGGATGGTCACAATGGCGTCCTGCAAATATTTTTGGTACGACGCGCTGTGTATCATTTTATCGAGCACGTCGCGCGCTTTAGCAGAAGCGCTTTGTATCTTCCGGCGGATAGAGGCAAGCTCGTTTGACGCGTGGTCGGACATTTCTTCTTCCGACAAAATCGCGCCCGTAATCTTCTCCTCTAAATACTTATTTGGCACGAGCGTTTCAAAATACGGGTCGAGCGACGTTTCCACCGAAGCGGATTTCTGCCGCCACTGCTTTAACGAACGGATAACGCGCAGCACTTCGGCTATACGCAGCAGCTCGGGCATCGTAAGAACGCCGCCCGCCTGCGCGCGGCGAAGGGGATTGGATACGTCTTTCACGCCGCCGAACGACGGGGCGCCGAACCGCCCGCTGAGCATATGCGCGTCGCTTGTTTCTTTTTGTAAAAGGGTAACCTCATACAGCCCGTGCGCCGGCGCCAGCCGGAGCGCAAGGTCGTGCGCGTCCACGCAGGTCGTTTCCTGCGCGAGCATATGTAATATTTTATCAAGCTCCAGGGCTTTTTCGTGTCTGTTCATTTTCAATTCTCCGGTGTGTATCTATGTTAGTCTCGTATGGTTTTATAAAAATCGAGCGTTTTAAAGCTTTTTTCGCTGATATGCAGCAGGTATTCCTCGCTTGCGCGCTCCAGCAGGGCGATGGAATCCTCCGGCAGGGTAAACTGGAACAGCTTGTCAAACTCCGCGTAAACGCAGTGGCGCATCGCGGTCGTCACGCCCATGCCCAGCAGGATGGAATATTCACCGTTTTCTTTGAGGCAGTCCCCGCACAGCAAAACGCCGCGTTTCGGCAAAAAATGCATTTTTTCGTGCTCGTAGCATTTGCAGCCCTCACAGCAGACGAGATCGGGCATATAGCCGCCGATTGTCAGCATACGCAGCTCGACCGCCGCCTTGATAAGCCCCGCGGGGCGCTTGCCGCGTGAAAGCAGGTACAGCGCGTTTAGCAGCAGGCGCAGGTAATCTCCGGCGGGCAGGTTTTCCGGCACAAAATGGAGCGCAAGCTCACAAAAGTACTGCGCAAGCGACATGTTCACCACATCGTTTCTCAGTGGGATGAACATCTCCTCAGACTGCGCCTCGTCGATGGTATAGGTATCCCGCCCGGCGAAAATCACCAGGCGGGAATAGCACAGCAGCCGTGTGGCGGCTCCCTTGTGGCTTTTAAGGCTGCGGCAGTTGCGCACAAATGCGCGCACAACGCCGTGGCTTCTCGTCAAAACCGTGACCAGCCTATTCTGCTCCCCGATATTCTGTTCCCTGAGTATCAGACCATCCGTCGAAATTCTCATGCGCGGCCTCCTGCGCGATGCCGGCGCCGGGCTGCTTTCCCTCGTTTTTAATCGTTGTATACGTTAAATAGTCGAGAACGCTCCCGGTCTGTAAAAAAGCCGTCCAGGCATCCGTTTCGTCCATATCTTACACACCCTTAACCGTTATTAAAGCGGACGTTTTTTCGTCCCTATTAACAGTATACTCACGCACAATGGTGATATAGCGTGTAAATTGTAGAACAAAATTAAGTTAATTTTTTCCTTATTTTATCGTTGGCGCGTTTAGTCAAAGTTCGAGCTGTCGTAGCCGAGCGAGCGCAGGATACCCTGCCGGTTGCGCCAGTCCTCCTTTACCTTGACCCACAGGGTCAGGTTGATTTTACAGTCGAAAAACCGCTCCATGTCCTGCCTTGCAAAGGAGCCGACCTTCTTGAGCATGGCGCCGCCCTTCCCGATTATGATTCCTTTATGGCTGTCGCGCTCGCAGTAAATGGTTGCGTCCAGGTCTACGATGCCTGAATTGTCCGGGCGCGTTTTCATTTTTTCCACGACCACCGCCGTTCCGTGCGGGATTTCCTTGTCGAGCAGGCGCAGCAGCTTTTCGCGGATAATTTCGCCCGCGAGCACGCGCTCCGGCTGGTCGGTCAGCGTATCGTCGTCAAACATGTGGCCGCCGGGCTGGGAGAGCTTTGCAAGCTCCAGCTTCAGCTCGTCCACGCCTCTTCCATCCTGCGCGCAGACCGGGACGATTGCTTCAAAATCGAATTCTTTACTGTAATGGAGGATGCGTTCCATCATTTCTTCCTTGTTTTTCAGCAAATCGATTTTATTGAGCGCAAGCACGGCCGGAAGCCCGAGCTTTTTAAATTTTTCAATGAGCGTAAGCTCCGTCTGCGACGGGTCGTACCCCGCCTCCGCAACGAGCAGGCAGGCGTCCACGCCGGACACCGACTCGTTTACAGAGCGCACCATGTAGCTGCCGAGCTCCGTGCGCGGCTTGTGCATACCGGGCGTGTCGATAAAGACGAGCTGTACCTCGTTTTCTGTCAGCACACCCATGATACGGGTGCGCGTCGTCTGCGGCTTGCTTGACACAATGGCGATTTTCTGCCCGAGCATTTGGTTTAAAAGAGAAGACTTGCCGACGTTCGGCCTGCCGACTATCGCGATAAACGCCGTTCTGTCATTATCGTTTTGATTTGTTATCAGTTGGTTCAAAGAGCTACCTCCGTGGCCCTGCGGCCCTGTAAATTTGAAAAGGCGGAGAGCCGATCCCTCCGCCTGTCCGTATCGTTTCCAATGGTAAGGTGTTTTATTGGTTCCCACCGTCATCGTTACCGCCTTCCCTGTGGAACAGGGATTTTGCGTTTTCCGCCATAGCGGCTGGGCCGATAACAATGAATAATACCGCTATCAGCAGCGTTAGTATAAACAGCGTAAAGACTGCCGGTTCTCCGCAAAGGAAATTAACAAGCGCCCACAGCCTGTCCGGCTGCCAGAATATCAGCACGCCGATGACAGCCGCAAAGATAGCGGTTACGAGCACGGCGCCCGCGGCAACGTCCTTTGCAAGCTTGATAAGCGGGTGGTATTCCTTTGTTACGGCATCGCTGATTTTTTCCACCGCCGTATTGACAAGCTCCGCCGACATCACGCTGCCTATCGTGAGCAGAAGCAGCGCCCAGCGGTCCGCAGGCAGCCCGAAAAAAGCTCCGAGAGCCAGTACGTATAGCGCCGCGACGATATGGATGCGCATATTGCGCTCTGATTTGATTCCTGCCGCAATGCCGCGGATTGCGTAACGGAAGGATCGAAAAAAGTCCATTACTCGTTGATAATATAGCTCGAGGAAGCGGGCAGCCCGAGCTGGTCCATAATATATTCTTCCTTTTCCCTCATATGTACCCGTTCCAGGTTGTCCTCATGGTCATAGCCAAGCAGATGCAGCACGCTGTGCGCGGTCAGGTAGCCGACCTCGCGCTGGAGGCTGTGGTCGAACCGCAGCGCCTGCTCCTGCGCCTTTTCCATGGAAATGACGACGTCGCCCAGAATCTGCGCGCCCGTGTCGGGGTCGATATCGTACACGCCGTTTTCACCCATGCCGAACGAAAGCACGTCCGTGACCATATCCTTGTCACGGTACTGCTTGTTATAATCCTTGATTTGCGCGTTGTTTACAAAGGTCACGCTGATTTCCGCGGAACCCTTGAATTCCTCCATGCGCAGCACGGCGTTGCAGCAGCGGCGCACAAGCATGCGCAGCCCCGTGGGAATTTTAATTTCTTTTTGTTTGTTTGTTATGATGACTCTTATCTTATCCATTTCTGTTTCGCTTGACCTCCTCGTTTTTCTCATAAGCCTTGATGATTTCCTGCACAAGCTTATGGCGGACCACGTCCTTCTCACTGAAGGCGACGTGGGCAATATCTTTTACGTTTTTTAAAATCCTGACGCATTCCTTGAGGCCTGAACGGCATCCGGAAGGCAGGTCTATCTGGGTAATGTCGCCGGTGATAACCATTTTGGAGTTAAAGCCGAGCCTTGTCAAAAACATTTTCATCTGCTCGCCGGTGGTGTTCTGTGCCTCGTCGAGGATAATAAAGCTGTCGTCGAGCGTGCGCCCGCGCATATACGCAAGGGGCGCCACTTCTATATTGCCGCGCTCCACGTATTTCTGGTACGTTTCAGCGCCGAGCATATCGAACAGCGCGTCGTACAGGGGGCGCAGGTACGGGTCGACCTTACTCTGTAAATCGCCGGGAAGGAACCCGAGCTTCTCACCGGCCTCTACAGCCGGCCTGGTGAGTATGATGCGGTTGACCTGCCTGGAACGGAACGCGGTAACGGCCATAGCGACCGCCAGGTACGTTTTGCCTGTTCCCGCAGGGCCAACGCCGATGGTAATCGTATTGTCCCGTATAGCGCTGCAGTACTGCTTCTGCCCGAGTGTTTTGGGTTTTACCGGCTTGCCCTTGGAGGTGATGCAGATACAGTCCCCGGCAAGCTGCTCTATTTTTTCCTCGCTGCCGTCGTTTACAAGCGACATGCAGTAGCGGACGTTCTGCTCGCTTAAGCTTTCGCCGCGGTTTACAAGCTTTAAGAGGCTGTCGATTACCTTCGCGGCCTTTGTAACCGCCTCAGGCTCGCCTGTGATTTTCAGGTCGGACCCCCTGCCTATAACGCCGACGGCATATTCATTTTCAATCAGCTTGATATTCTCGTCAAAGCTGCCGAACAGCGCCATGGCGTGTTCCATACGGTCTATATTTACAATTTGTTCCAGCGCTACTTCACCTTCTTGAAAGTTAAAAAATTAACAAATAGTAAAAACTATTGGAAATATACAATATAACCTTAGGATGCCCAAATTATCTGTAATTATAACACAGAAAATTCTTGAAGTCATTAAAAAAGTGTAAAAATATTTTAATACGTAAACTTTTGTAGAATTTTCCTAAGAAAAAAAGCGGCGGTTTTCCTGAATCTAGGTGGTTTTACACATTTTTACACGTGTATTCCATTTGCTTTTTTTTTGGAAAAATGGTAATATGATTTTAATTATAGCAGAAAGGGGGATTCGTCATGGCACAGGTATGCCTTCCCGAGGGCTTTTCCCTGCCTGAGGAACTCCTTTCCTTACTTCAAAGCGAACGGCTTCCGCACGCTGTCGCGCTGCAAAGCGCCGGCAGGGATATGCGGGAGGGCTGCGCGCGGCTTCTTGCCCGGTGGGCTGTCTGCACCGGCGGGGAAGAAAGGCCATGCGGAGGCTGCCCAGGCTGTATAAAGGAGCGGGCCGGAACTCACCCGGACGTATACACGGCGCAGGGTACAGGCAAGACGCAGGCAATCCCGGTCGATGAAATCCGTAAAATCTGCTCTGACGCGTATATTATTCCAAACGAGGCGCGCGCAAAGGTTTACGTATTGCCGGACGCGGACAAAATGCTTGCCCCCGCGCAGAACGCTTTTTTAAAGGTGCTTGAGGAGCCGCCGCAGAATATCCTGTTCCTGCTTACCTGCGAAAACGCGCAGAACCTTTTACAAACCATAAGGTCGCGCGTGACGGTTTTCGTCCTGGACAAAAAGGGCGTTGCGCCGGATGAACAGGACGGCAGGGCGTGCGAGCAGGCGGCCATGCTTGCCGAAGCCTTATGCGCAAAGAAAGAAACGGAGCTTCTCAGGGCAACCGCCGCGCTTACGGACAAGCAGCTTGCAAAGAAGACGCTTTCCCTGTTTTCCGAAATTGTGCGGGAAGCGCTCGTTTTGCACTACCGGCAAGGCGAAGAGGCAGCCGGGGCGGCTCAGGAGCTTGCCCGGGCGTTAAAGCCGCAGGGGCTGCTCAGTACGCTGGACCTTTTGGGGAAGGCGCAGGTGAAGATTGAGCGCAACGTAAATATGACGCTTTTTACCGCATGGCTGCCAAGCGCTTTGCGGGAGCAAAAGTATAAATAAATTTTAAATAGAAAACGGCGGGCGGTCCGCTGCAGGAGGTTTTTATGGCAGAAGTCATCGGCGTACGTTTTAAAGAGGTCGGGAAGGTTTATTTCTTCGACCCTGACCATACTGAATTAAAGGAAGGCGAGCCGGTTATCGTGGAGACGGCGCGCGGCGTGGAATGCGGCTTTGTCGCGACGGAAAACCGCGAAATTCCGGATGAGGAAATCGTCCATCCGCTGAAAAAGCTTATCCGCAAGGCGACAAGCGAGGACTTGAAACGTGTGGAGGACAACAGGCGCAGGGAGAAGGAGGCCTTTTCTATCTGCGAAAAGAAGATTGCCGCCCATAAGCTCGAGATGAAGCTCGTCGATGTGGAATACACGTTCGACAACAGCAAAATCCTGTTCTACTTTACGGCTGACGGCAGGGTGGATTTCCGGGCGCTCGTAAAGGATTTGGCGAGCGTGTTCCGCACAAGGATTGAGCTTCGCCAAATCGGTGTGCGCGACGAGGCGAAAATGCTCGGCGGCTTAGGTATCTGCGGCAAGCCGTTTTGCTGCTCCACATTCCTTGGCGAATTCCAGCCGGTTTCCATTAAAATGGCAAAGGAACAGGGCCTTTCCCTAAGCCCTGTGAAGATATCGGGTACATGCGGCAGACTGATGTGCTGCCTGAAATACGAGCAGGAGGCGTACGCCGATTTGCTGCGTACCACGCCGAAGCTCGGCGCGATTGTCAGCACGCCGGAGGGCAAGGGCGTCGTCGTAGACCAGAACCTTCTTACCGGTATTTTAAAGGTTCGCATGGACCGCGCGCCCGAGGCTGCGCCGCAGACCTTTAAGGTCAAGGACGTCAAGGTTTTAAAGGACGCGCAGATTAGGCTTGATAAAAAAGAAATAGAAGAGCTTAAGGGTCTGGAATAAATTTTATGCAGGACATGTAAATATTACTTTTTTCAGCAAAACCGTTGCTTTTTTCCGAAACGATGCTACAATAGAGTTGTAATTTTAAAAGGAGGTGTTCCCCCATGGCATATACAATTAATGATGATTGCATTTCCTGCGGTGCTTGCGAGGCAGAATGTCCTGTAGGCGCAATTTCTGAGGGAGACGGCAAATACGTAATCGATCCCGAAACCTGCACAGAGTGCGGTGCTTGCGCGGATACTTGCCCCGTTGGCGCTCCGAACCAGGAGTAATTTTATCACAACAGAAAAAATAAACGGCAGGGGAGTTTCTCTGTCGTTGTTTTTTTGCCATCGTTTAGGTCTTTACATGAGGGGAGGCGCTCTTTATGCTAAAAGATGGGGAACGGCTCGAGCCGCTTGGCGGGGGTGTGCGGGTGATTGTATCGAATGAGCACCGCTTCACAACCGATACGGTCCTGCTCGCCCATTTTTCCGCGCTGAAAAAGAATGAAACGGCCGTGGAGCTCGGCAGCGGCTGCGGGGCTATCCCGCTTTTGTGGAACAAGACGGGCGCCCCGAAGCATATCGACGCGGTGGAGCTGCAAAGCGATGCGGCGGACATGCTTACACGTTCGGTTGCGCTCAACGGCTTTGAAGAAACCATTTCTGTTTTTCAAAAGGATTTGCGTTGCTTAAAGGGCACGCTACCATTCGGTGTTTACGATTTGGCAGCCTGTAACCCGCCTTATAAAATGCTTGGAAGCGGGCTGCAAAACCCGCGGGAGGCACACAGGCTTGCGCGCCACGAGTGCGCGTGTACCCTGGAGGATACGGCGCTGGCCGCCGCCAGGCTGCTGCGCTTCGGCGGACGGTTCTGTATGTGCCAGCGCCCGGAGCGCCTCTGCGATATTATGAATACGCTTCGGAAAGCAAATTTGGAGCCGAAACGCCTGCGCATGGTGCAGCAGCGCGCGGGGAAGGCGCCGAAGCTCGTGCTCATCGAGGCAAGGCGCGGCGCGCGCCCCGGCGGGCTGGTGGTTGAGCCGGCTCTCATGATTGAGGATAATACAGGCGGCTTTTCACAGGAAATGCTCGCGGTTTACGGCGATTATAAATGTGAGTGCTTATAAAACCTTTTTTCGGGATAGCATGACAGCTTTATGATTTTAAAGAAAGAATCCGGCGTTTTCCTTTTGACAATAGTATAGAAAGAATTCAGGAAAAGCAGGCTTTATAAAAAATAATTTTTTCCAGCCGGCTGCGGCTTCTATAAGCTGAAAAGCGCATGGTAACCGGCTTCCTTATAGAATGAATCTAACTGTAAAACGGCAGAACAGCGCCCGTTTGGTGCTCAAACGAACAAATAGGGTTTTGGACAGCTACATAAAGCTGTGACACGAAATGAGCTGTTTGACATTTCCGTACGCTGATATTAGAATGAAAAAAGCTTAGTTGGGTTTATTTGCCTTTGAAAATTGAAGGCGCGCCAGCAAATGGGAAGCTGTCAGGAGAAAGCATATGAGAGAAATAGACCCAAAACAAACAAAACGAGCAATGGCCTTTGCGCTTTGGATGGACGCCCCCAATCCCATGGTAACATTTTTTAAAACGCTTGATGTTACACCGCTTGTTCGGATAAGTAAAAAGCAGCATTATAAATTTAACATGCTGCTTGGTTATTGTATTGGTAAAGCGTCCAAAGACATGGAAGTCTTTTATTTGCTCCCGGTTGGGAAAAAATTGATACAGTATCCTACGATTGCTGTGAACACGATTGTAAAGAATAAAATCGGCGAATTAAGCTCTTGCGATATACTGTTCCATGAAGACCTATCAAAATTTAATAACGATTACTTGAAATATACAAAACAGGTTGCAGAAACCTGTAAAAACCACGATTTGACAGATAGTATGGTAATTGGTACGTCTGCAATAACGAATGTGGATATTGACGGCGCAGTTGGTATGTACAGCGGCATTTTTAATAATCCGTTTATAATTTGGGGCAGATATAAGAAAAAATTGTTTAAAACCAAGTTGACTATATCTTTCCAATTCCATCATACACAGATGGACGGCGCGCATGCCGGCACTTTTTTGGAGCGGCTGCAGCAAGAAATTTATAATTTGAAGGTTTAAACAATTCTGGTTTATCGGGCTAGTACGAAAGTAAGAAAACTTGGGTGTATTCACATTTGGCGAGAATTGCGCGTTTGAAAAATAGTAATATGATGGGGAAAATTAATTGAACAAAGAACATACTGCATTCAGGTCCATAAATATGAGGCTTCAAGGCAGCGGCTTGTTTAAGAGTGCAAAAGAAAACAAGCATAGACCAAATGCAATATTTAGCATTATAATATTTTTTTGCTTATGGGGAGGCTCCCTTATCTTAGGGCGATTCGTAACAATCCCGATTATTGAATTATTCCCTAACGACATGCCGCTTTGGATTGCTTTTACTTCGGCTTTGCGAAAAATTCTTATTTGCGGCTTTCAAATTCTCGTGTTTTTTGCGTGGGTGAAGCTTGTGGAAAAGCGCAGAATAGCAACCATGGGATTTATTTGCAAACATAAGGCAAAGGCATATTGGGGAGGTTTTTTATTTGGATTTGCCTCAATTTCTATTATAACTTTTATATTGGCGGCTTTAGGGGCAATAGAAATTGATTTTAATTATTTATTCCCGATAGACATTTTATTCAGTTCACTGTTTGTCGCTGTATTTGGATGGGGGATTCAAAGTGCGTCAGAAGAAATTGCAATCCGAGGCTGGCTAATTCCCACATTGGGGCTGCGCTATAATCCCCTAGCCGCTGTGCTGCTTACTGGCGGGGTATTTGGAATCCTTCACTTATTGGGTAATGGTGCAACAATCCTCTCGTTCATAAATTTAACGCTCTCCGGCTTTTTCTTCGCGATGTATGCAATAAGCGCGGGTAATATATGGGGAGTTTGTGGTCTGCATTTGAGCTGGAATTTCGCGCAAGGAAACATATTCGGTTTGAACATAAGCGGCGAGCCAAGCACCAGCTATTCACTGTTTGTCACAAAAAATACAGGTGCGGACCTATGGACAGGCGGAGACTTTGGTCCGGAGGGCGGATTCATTACGACGTTGTTTTTGGCCTGCGCTATTATGCTTTTAGGCATGAATATGTATAGAAAACACCTGGCGCTCATTCGTGGTGACAATTAAAGGCTTAAGTTATCATGATAAAATTTAAAGGAGAAGGAGGCGGAAGAATGGCGGGAACCTTATACGTTGTCGGCACGCCGATTGGGAACCTTGGCGATTTTTCACCGCGCGCCGTGCAGACGCTCCGGGAAGTAGATTTTATTGCGGCGGAAGATACGCGCGTAACGCTCAAGCTTTTGAACCGCTTTGATATTAAAAAGCCGATGGTCAGCTATTTTGAACATAATAAGCGCGAGCGCGGTGAAATCATCTGTGCCCGTCTGGAGGAAGGTGAAAGCTGCGCGCTCGTTACCGACGCGGGGATGCCCGCCATTTCCGACCCGGGGGAGGAGCTCGTGCGCCAGTGCGCGCAGCGCGGAATACAGACAGCCGCCGTCCCCGGGCCGAGCGCCGTTATTACAGCGCTCGCGCTTTCCGGCCTTCCGACAGGCCGGTTTACCTTTGAGGGCTTTTTGAGCATGAATAAAAAGAGCCGGCGCGCGCATCTGCTGGAAATCAAAGACGAAAAACGCACCATGGTATTTTACGAGGCGCCGCACAAGCTTGCAAACACCCTGCGCGACTTATACGAAGCGCTCGGCGACAGGAACCTGTCAATCGTGCGCGAGCTTACGAAGGTACATGAAGAAGCCATTCGCACCACGCTTTCCGAGGCGTCGCGGCGCTATGCGGAAAATACCCTCAAGGGCGAGCTGGTGCTCGTGGTCGAAGGCGCCGCGCAGGAGCAGGAAAAGGCCTTTACGCTGGAGGATGCCTGCGGGCTTGCGCTTTCCTATACGGGCGAAGGGCTGTCTATGTCTGACGCGTCAAAACGCGCCGCAAAGGAAACGGGCCTGAAAAAGGGCGATATTTACAAACGGCTTTCTGAAGACAAGCTGTGAAAGGAGGTTTTATTTGATGACATACAGCCAAGCGGTTGAGAAAATCAATTCGCTTTTAAAATTCGGCTCCCGCCCGGGGCTTGACCGTATTGAAACGCTGCTTGATAAAATGGGGAGGCCGCAGGACAAAACAAAATTTATCCATGTTGCGGGTACAAACGGCAAGGGCTCCGTTTGTACTATCCTGTCGGGCGTGCTGCGCGCGGCCGGATATAAAACGGGCTTGTTCCTATCCCCGTTTATCATTGATTTCCGCGAACGGATACAGATTGACGGGGAGATGATTCCCGAGCAGGCGCTCTGCGAAATCACGGGGGAAATTATGCCGCTCGTGGAGGAAATGGCGGCACAGGATGAAATCATCACAGAATTTGAGCTGGTAACGGCCATCGCGTTTGAATGGTACGCCCGCAGCCGCTGTGACGCCGTCGTGCTCGAGACGGGCCTCGGCGGGCTGCTCGATTGCACCAATGTAATAGGTACGCCGCTTGCGAGCGTCGTCACGTCCATCAGCCTCGACCATACGGCGGTGCTGGGCGGAACGCTTGAGGAAATCGCTTTCCAGAAAGCGGGCATCATCAAACCGGAAGGAAAGACGGTTTTTTATCCGCAGCAGGAGGAAGTAAACCGCGTAATTTTGGATGCGGCAAAGCAGCGGCACAACGATTTTTATAATGCTTCCGATTATTTGCCGGAGCTTGTTTCAACCTCTGTCAAGGGGACGAAAATGCGTTTTAAGGGGCAGGAGCTGTCCCTCCCGCTGATTGGCGCGCATCAGTTGAAAAACGCGGCGGCGGCGCTCGCGGCAGTCGCAGCGCTGCGCGGCGGCCTTGATATTCCCGATACAGCCGTGGAAGAGGGCTTTGCAAACGCGTTTATCCCCGCGCGGCTCGAGCTGATGGACGAAAACCCGCTCGTCCTGCTTGACGGCGCGCATAATCCCGGCGGGATGAAAGCGCTTTCCGAAGCGGTGAAAACCTATTGCAGGGGCAAAAACACGGTTTGTATCATCGGTATGCTGCGCGACAAGGACAGCGTGACCGCCCTTTCCTATATAAAGGGGCTGTTTTCAACCGTGATTGCGCTGTCGCCTGACAATCCGCGCGCTATGCCGGCAGAGGAGTTTGCGCAGGAAGCGCGCGCGTATTTTGATATGGTCATACCCATGCAGGACAAGGCGCACGCGGTCAAGCGCGCCTTTGAGCTTGCGGGCCAGGACGGCGCCGTCGTCGTGTGCGGGTCGCTTTATCTGGCAGCCGAGCTGCGCCCCATCCTGATACGGACAAGAAACGAACGATAATCCAAAAATATGACAACCGGTTTCGATAAAAATTTTTAATAACATCATCTATTATTACTGTTAGTAGATGATGTCCCCCCTGCGCGGACGAAGTTTTCAGGGACAAACCCGGCAAGCCCCGCGCGGCAGTATCACAGGCATTAGGAATCATCTATCTCTTTGGGATAGGTGATTTTATTTTTTTGTCGGAAAATGTATATTATCGCGCTGACCTTCCAATACTATCCAAAATACATACTTTTCATAGGAATCGGGGAATGTGAAATGAATGTTCAGCTTAGCTGCAGCAGCAAGGGCGAGCTGACCGCCCTTTTGAGCGGAGAAATCGACCATCACACGGCGCGGGGGATGCGCAAGGCAATCGACAGCGAATGCGAGAGAATGCATCCTACCCTGCTCAGGCTGGACTTTTCCAGCGTACAATTTGCGGACAGCTCCGCCATCGGGCTGATTATGGGAAGGTACCGGCTGATGCAGCTGCTCGGCGGTTATGTCAAGGTGGTAGGCGTTCCCAAACACCTGAAACGGCTGATTGAGCTGTCGGGCGTAGGCGCCCTGGGCGTTTTGGAGTTTAAAGGAAAGGAAGTGCAGAAATGAAGCCTGTAAACGAGATGAAGCTGAGCTTTCTCAGCCGCAGCGCAAATGAAAGCTTTGCAAGGGCGGCTGTTTCGTCCTTTGTTTTACAGCTCGACCCGACGGTCGGCGAGCTTGCGGATATCAAGACGGCCGTGTCCGAGGCCGTTACCAATTGCATTGTCCATGCCTACGCCGGAACGTCGGGCGTCATATACATAACGGCGCAGATTTTTGAAAAAGGGCGCTTCGTCATAAAAATACGCGACAGGGGCTGCGGCATAGAGGACGTGAAGCAGGCGATGGAACCGCTCTATACGACGGGAGGCGAGGAACGCGCGGGGCTCGGATTTGCCGTGATGATGAGCTTTATGGATAAAGTAAAGGTGTCCTCACGCCCCCAGATGGGTACGGTCGTGACCATGACGAAAATGCTTTCGCAAAGCGGGGAGCAGGATGGCTGACAGAGCCGCTTTCATCAATGAAAACCTGGGGCTTGTCCATGCGTGCGCCAAGCGCTTCAAGGGGCGCGGCATCGAATACGACGACCTGTACGGCGCAGGCTGCGTCGGGCTTGTCAAGGCGGCCGACAATTTTGATACGGGCCGCGGGCTGCGCTTTTCCACCTATGCGGTTCCCGTTATCCTGGGCGAGATGCGAAGGCTGTTCCGTGACGGCGGCGCGGTCAAGGTCAGCCGCAGCCTGAAGGAGCTGTCCCTGAAAGCGACGCGCGCCTGCGAGGCGTTTGCCATAAAGCATGGGCGCGACCCGACAATCAGCGAGCTTGCCGAAAGCCTGCAGGTTGAGCCGGAGCTTGCGGCTGAGGCGCTGAACGCCGCGGCGAGGCCGGTTTCGCTTTCCGCAGACGAGGAAAACGGGGGCGGACAGCTCGATATCCCTATAGACGCGCCTGAGGAGAAGCTAACGGAGCTTTTGTCCTTACGGCAGGTAATCGGGGAGCTTGACGAGCGCGACCGGGCGCTCATCGTCCTGCGTTTTTTTAAAAACTTTACGCAGACACAGACGGCGAGGGAGCTTTCCATGTCACAGGTCCAGGTATCGCGCAGGGAAAAGAAAATACTGCTGCTGCTGCGGGAAAAGCTTGTGGTTTGAGCCGGAACCCGGCCCAGTTGCAAAAAAGCGTTTGGAAACGTCTTGCTTCCAAACGCTTTTTATTTTTCTTCATCCTTTGAAAGAATTTCCATCATCAGCCGCGCGCCGCATTTAAAGCCGTCTACATAGCCCTGCGTCGTTTCCATGCACTGCAAGTCTGTCTTTAGCAGCATTACGTTTTCATAGTCCTGCTTAAGCTGCGCGGAAAGCTTTTCGTAAAAGGCCTTTTCCGCCTCTTTTTCCTTTTCGGCAGCCTCCCTGTACTGCGGTGTTTTTGGTATTGGATATTTTTCACTTTCCTGCGTACCATAAAATAGCTGCATGATCGTGTCCTGCATACAGATGTGTCTCCTTACAATTTAATATAATAAATAACGGGACCGGCTACCCTAAAACAGGTTAGCCTCAGCGGCCATGCAGGATGCCGCACGCCCAGCGTCCGGTATATTGGTGAACCGCTTATGGTCCTGTAAAGAAAGTTTTTCCTCCAATGACAAATTTATTTTAAGTTTAAACCAATTCGGGTTAAATGTCAATATACCAATACGGTTTACATATAATGTCAGCAGGAGGATTAATACTATGTATCGAAGATTAAAAGAGATGCGGGAAGACAAAGACCTTCGACAGAAGGAATTAGCAAAACATCTACATTGCACGCAGGTATGTTATTCCAGATATGAGCTGGGCAAGCGGGATATTCCGACCGATTCGCTGATAAAGCTGGCGGAATTTTACGATACCAGTATTGATTACCTGCTTGGGCTGACAAACGAGCCCAAACCGTACCCAAGAAAGAAAAAAGAGGAAAGGTAGATAACCTTTCCTCAGACGCCTTTTATTTTGCAGCAGGCGGTTAGGGAGCGCGGCGCGCGCCGTAAAGCTTCCGGCAGCCTTGTTCTTTTGCGCTGTTTTTTGCCAAAACGGTGCTTTTTTATTGAGAAGCATCCTGCTTCTCTCTTTTTAAAGAAAACCATCTGCTTCTTGGTTTTTTTCATAAAACTTTATATGTTTTAATCAAAAGGGAAAAACAATCCGCTGTTTTTCCCTTTTGTAAACCCTTTTCGTCGGTACAAGGGACCCCTTTCGATGGGTTCCCTTACGGCTTACGGGCGGCAAAGCATCGCGCCGCCCTCCGCCTATCCCTCCGCAGCCGATTCAAGGAGCGAAGCCCCTTGAAAATCCCCCTAAGAGATAACTATCCGTTCCTCGTTTTATGTACGGGGTGTAGCACAGATAGTACGGGACCGCTGTGCGCCGCGCCTGCGCGCGGAGTACCTCGTGGGGTTGGTACTTTCTTGGTATGTAGAGTGCTTTGTGAGCGGTACTTTTGCGCGGCTTTCGCCGGAATGGTGGTTTATATGCCTTCCTCCTGCTTGTCCGTATGGTACGCTATGCCCACGCAATGCGTGAGCGTTTCTTTTATCTGCCCATATGCTTTTTTAATGGTTTCTTCACGGGACGGCCTGCCTCCGCTTACCGCAAGGCTCCCGAGCACAAAGCTGTGCTTTAGCGCCTGCCATTCTTCAGGAGAAAGGCGCGGTTCCCCGAGCGCCTGCATCCGCTCAAAGCAGAAAAGGGCATAGCCTATTTCGTCCAGCTTCCGGTAGCTGAAATCGAGGTACAGCTCTTCACGCTCCGTTTCGCCCTGTAATTCTTTTCCTTCGGCGCAAAGCCCCTGACGGTGCGGGTCTTCCGCTATCCGGTGCAATAGCCCGTTTAGCTCTTCAAGATAGCTGTTATGTATCACAGAGAACCCCTTCTTTCCGTGTGCCGTCCTTCCGTACCGCCTGTTTCTCCTGTATGCCTAAGCTCAGCTCCAAGCATAAGGCAATCATATCGCAGCCGCTTTCAATCTCCATCTGGCTGCCGCGGGAGGAAAGGCTTGCCGTCAAACACGCAAGGCAAAAGTAATCCTCATATTCGCAGTCGCCAAACGGCACCACATCGAACGAACGGAATACATAGAACGCCCTGCCCGCAAACCCTATTTTCTCGAGTACGTCCGCATTAAGTTCCGTTTCCTCCAATAGCTCCGAAAGCAACTTCTTTTCTACTGCTTCACCCATAAACATCCTCCTTTTAGTTTACATTTATTAAAGCTGTTTTTAATATCCGTAAGACATTTAATATAGAATTAAAACAGATGCGATACAAAAAGTACACCCTACTATTCGTAGGATTTCAAGAGGATATCCTACATTTAGTAGTATTATGACAATAAGGAGTTGATTTTCATGAGAGATTATAACAATTTATACAGAGAAATAATAAGAGAGTTAAGAAAAGACCATAAATTGAAACAAAGTCAGCTTGCCGAGGTTTGTGGAGTATCAAGCGCGTTGGTAGGCCATTGGGAAACCGGGGTTAGGGATATTAATATCAATTGTCTTGTGAAGCTAGCACTATACTTTGATGTTTCAGTCGATTATATTTTAGGTTTATCAAACAACCCTAAAAAGGGGAGATTCGGTTAAATCTACTCCCCCTTACCAGCAGTAACGCTCTTTAACCCCGCTTGTTTATCAGCTGCATTCCTGCAAAACAGTATTTTATTTATTAAATATATGCGAGTATTTTGCCCTATTTTGCAGGATTTAAAAAGAAATCATTCATAACGCTGGAAAAATAGCGGGAATTTGACAGGAAATTAACAATTTATACATTGATAATTTCAGCCGTTTGTATTATAATAAATCTCAACGTCGTAAACCCGTCAAAGGGTAGAAAGGGGAAACACCAAAATGACAAATAACAAGTCCGTTCTTTCATGGCTTGAAGAAATGAAAGAACTGCTCACACCGGACCAGACCGTCTGGATTGACGGTTCTGAAGAACAGCTCGAGCAGCTGCGCGCAGAGGCTTGCTCCACAGGCGAGCTGATTAAGCTCAATCAGGAAAAGCTTCCCGGCTGTTACCTCCACAGGACCGCTGTCAACGACGTGGCCCGTGTAGAGGACAGAACCTTTATCTGTTCCAGGAAAGAAGAAGACGCCGGCCCTACCAACCACTGGAAGGACCCGCAGGAAGCGTATAAAATGCTGTTCGACATTGCAAGAGGCAGCTATAAGGGCCGCACCATGTACATTATCCCCTATTCCATGGGCCCCATCGGCTCCCCGCTTGCGCAAATCGGCATCGAAGTCACCGACTCCATCTACGTTGTGCTTAACATGTCTATCATGGCGCGCGTAGGCAAGGCGGTCATGGACCAGCTCGGCGACAGCACAGACTGGGTCAAGGGCCTGCATTCCCGCTGCGATATTGACGCGGAAAAGAGATATATCTGCCACTTCCCGGAGGATAACTATATTATCTCCGTAAACTCCGGTTACGGCGGAAACGTACTGCTCGGCAAAAAGTGCTTTGCTCTGCGTATTGCCTCCTATCTCGGCAAGCAGAACGAGTGGATGGCGGAGCATATGCTCATCCTCGGAATCGAAAATCCGCAGGGTGAAGTCAAATACGTCTCTGCTGCCTTCCCGTCGGCCTGCGGCAAGACAAACCTTGCCATGCTTATCCCGCCTGAGGGATACACGAGCAAGGGCTACAAGGTGTGGACGGTCGGCGACGACATCGCCTGGATGCGCAAGGGTCCCGACGGAAGGCTTTGGGCCATCAACCCGGAGAACGGCTTCTTCGGCGTTGCGCCCGGCACCAACATGAAATCCAACCCGAACGCGCTGATTTCCACGCAGAAGGGTACCATCTTTACAAACGTCGTGCACAATCTCGACGACAACACCGTATGGTGGGAAGGCCTCGACAAAAATCCGCCTGAGAATGCGGTCAACTGGAAGGGCGAACCTTGGAACGGCAAAACCGCGACCGAAAAGGGCGCGCATCCCAATTCCCGTTTCACCGCTCCCGCAAGGAACTGCCCCTGCATCAGCCCGGAATTTGACAACGTAAAGGGCGTTCCGATTTCCGCTATCATTTTCGGCGGCAGAAGAGCGCAGACCACACCCCTCGTTTACCAGTCAAAGGACTGGAACAACGGCGTGTTCGTCGGCTCTATCATGGCTTCCGAGACAACAGCGGCAGCGACCGGCAATGTCGGCGTAGTGCGCCGCGACCCGATGGCAATGCTCCCGTTCTGCGGATACCACATGGGCGATTATTTCAAGCACTGGATTGAGATGGGTGAGCTGCTTGGCGACAAGGCACCGAAAATCTTCAACGTCAACTGGTTCCGCCTGGATGACGAGGGCAATTTCCTCTGGCCGGGATTCGGCGATAATTTCCGCGTACTCGAGTGGATTATCGACCGCTGCGAAGGCAATGCAGACGCAGAGGAAACCGCAATCGGTTATGTCCCGAAGGCCGACGATATCAATATCGAAGGACTCGATATCGATAAAAAGACGCTCGAGGATATCCTTGCTGTCGACAACGAAAAATGGCTCAAGGAAGCCGAGGGCATTGAGGAGTTCTATACGAAGTTTGGCGATAAGCTTCCGCAGGAGCTCAAAAACCAGCTTGCTTCCCTTAAGGAGAGGCTTGCAAAATAAAAAGGTACGGTTTCGTACCCTGAATAGAAGCGCCGCGATTCCCTTTACAGGGATGGCGGCGCTTGTTTTTTTGAAATATCAGGTTACAATGTATAAATCAGGACACGCGAAAACCACCGGGAGGAAAAGAAGAATTGTGAGCAGAAACATTTCATAAAACTTTATATTGCGGTATCCTTTTTCCCAGCTTGCCCGCGTTTGTTATGATACAATCCGTTGCGGCGCAGTACCGCTGCCTGTCATTATCCCAGCGGCCGGTCCTTTCATCATCCATATTCCGGCGTTTAAAAGCCGCTATCTCTCCGTCATGCATTCCACGAATAAAACCTCCTATGTAAAAATATAGAGATATGACAGGCCCCGTTCCCATAGGGAACCGAATTTGCCATTACGCTGATTTCACAAGTATAGCTGGGAAAACGAAACAGAAGCAAGGCTGGTTGAAATGAAGCCGCGACACCGTTCCATAAAAAGAAACAGCGGCGCGGCCTTCAAATAAAAAACAAGGGGCGGCTTAGACCGTCCCTTGTTTGATTTACGATTAAGATTCCGACGAGGAGCTGGACGCGGGGTTCTTTCCGGTAACGCTCTCTTCAAACACAAATTTTGCGAGGTCATAGCGCTGCTGCTCCCAATCGATAATTTCAACGATTGACTGCCCGTCGGATGTCCAGCCGTACTGCCAGACGTTATCCTCCGGCACCCTGAATTCCTCCATATCGTATTTGAGGTAGGTTAGGGAATTGGCAACAAGCGTCGTTATCTCATTTTTCTTGAGGTTTGTCGTAATCATCGGGCCAACTTCCCCAACGATGCTCACAATCTGCGTAAGGTTTGCGTTTTTAAAGTCCGACATCACGATTTTCAGAAGATTTCTCTGGCGGGATGTGCGGTCGAAATCGTCGCCCGAAAAACCAGCCTCTTCGTCGCCGCGGTTACGCGCGTACCACAACGCCTGCCTGCCGTTCAGGTGCACGACGCCTGGTTCGTCCGCAAGCTCGTTGCGCGTATCGACCTGGTTATTGATATAGGACTGCCAGTTGATATAGTCGATTTCCTCAGAGGTCAGCTCAATATCTACCCCGCCGAGAATATCGATGATATTCCGAAAGCTTTTAAAATCGACAACCGCATAACGGTCAATATTGATGCCGAAATTGCTTTCAATCGTTTTAATTGTCAGCTGCGGGCCTCCCAAGGTATAGGCCGCGTTTAACTTATTCTCCCCATATGGCTCGCCAACCGAGTTATTCCCCGGTATCGTCACGTAGGTATCGCGCATAAAGGACGTGAGCTTCAGCTTCTTATGCCGGTTGTCTATCGACAGCATAATCATCGTATCGCTGCGCCCATGCTCTTCCCCCGCTTTTCTGCTGTCCTCACCAAACAGCATAATGTTTAAAATCATCGGGTCGTTTAAAAGCTCGCCGCTGTTTAAATCAAGCTCAGTCGGCCCTGTCGATAAAGACGAATGAGACGAGGAGGTATTCTGGTTGTCGTCAATCGATTTGTATTCGATTGCGTTGACCGTATTGTACAGGACGATTAAGCCCCCGCCGACGCCGCCCATAATCAGGCAGAGAAATAAAACGAGTACATTTTTCCAGCCGAAGGCGTGCGCTTTTTTCTGTGCGCCCGGCCTTGCCACCGCCTGCCTTTGATTTGGTTTTCTGGACAAAGCTCATCGCTCCTTCCTTTATTTCAAAACATTCCAAAATGTCTGTATATTATACACCCTTCAACATAGGCGGATAATTACATTACAGAAAAATGGCGCCATTCTTGCGCAACGCACCATTTTCCATGGCAAAAGCTGTGCTTCTTTGTTAAATTTCCCACCTGAAAACTGTTTTAAACGGCGTATTCAGGTCGGTTGCGAACACACGGTGCAGGTCGTCTATGCTGCGTACCGGCTCATCCTCATAAATAATGCTCCCGAGCCTGCGCCGGATGCGCTGCATCTGCATCATTTCCACCGCTTCAATAAAATCAGCTTTTCCGCTGCGGCTGCTTCCTACGACCGTCAGGCCCTTTTCCAGCATCAGGCGTGTGTTGATAGCGACCTTGTTCTCCGTCACGCCAAGGAATACCATCGTCCCCTGCGGCCGGATATGCTCAATCATGTTGTTGATTGCGTCATAACAGCCTTCGCCTCCGACACATTCAAACGCGTGGTCAATTTTAAAGTCGGGAGGAAGCGAATAGTTGAGATAGGTCTGGTTGACGAATGAAAAACGTGAAAGCTTCCGGTTGTTTTTTCCGACGACCACGATTTTCGATTTCGGGAATTTCACCTTGAGGGCGCTTGCGATAACGTACGACAAGCTGCCGTCTCCCCAGATTCCTATGGTGTCCCTGCAGTCATGTGCCGCCGCGTCCATCCGGTTGATTGCGTGGACCGCGACGCTCAAAAACTCACAGATAGACGCGGTCGAAAGCGGGATGTTTTCAAACGGGATAACCCGGTCGGGCGGCATGTCCACGAATTCACGCATAAAGCCGTCTGTGCCGCTTGACATAAAGTAAGATTTTTCGTCGTAGTTTTCATAAATACCGCCGCAGGCGCGCGTTGGCGTATTCGGGATTAGGACTACGTTTTGCCCTACTTCGTAGGTGCCGGTTTTGTCGAGGATAACCTCGCCGCAGCATTCGTGGATTAGCGCCATCGGCAGCTTTTCGCTCAAGGCCCGCATGTCGCGGTTGCCCAGATAATAGCGCTGGTCGGCGTGGCAGATGGACATATAGCGCGGCCGGATAAGCACCTTGCCGTCTATGTTTGCGTCCTCATATTTTACAGAAAAGAACTGTGGGTTCACCAGCTGGTAAATATAATTAATCACCGGCGATCCCCCCGACAAGCACCTGCGCTATCTTGTAGTCGTTGACCGTCGTTATCTTCATGTTGGAAAGCTCTCCTGTAATGAGCTTTACAGGTACGCCGCGCATAACGCATATCTTGCACGCGTCGGTCAGCACCGCCTTCTCGCTCGGCTTCAGCTGGGAATACAGCTCCTTAAGCAGCTTAATGCTGAAGCTCTGCGGCGTCTGTCCCTGATACATATAATTTCTGTTCGGGATTTCGGATATGTCCACGCCGTCGTGGGATTTTACAATCGTATCTGAAGCCGGAACAACCGTATCGCAAGCGCCATACTGGATTGCGGCGTCGATATTTTCATTGAGGATGCGCAGCGTGACAAAAGGGCGTACCGCGTCATGCGTGACGATAATATCGTCTTCATCGGACCCGAAATCCTTAGCGATTTCCTCAATAATATTAAAAATCGTATCGTTGCGGTTTTCCCCGCCCGGCGCAAGCTTTACCTTGTCCCGGTCTATCTCGTACATTTCGAGCAGGTCGGTCATGTGGGAAATCCAGCTTGGATGCACGCCGATATAAATGGCGTTGAGCCTTGCGCACATCAGCATCTTTTCCAGCGTATGGATGATAATGGGCTTGTCCCCAAGCGGCAAAAACTGCTTGGGCATAGAGGAAATGTGCATTCGCGTGCCGCTCCCTCCGGCAAGTATCGCTCCGTATATCATGCTAGTCTTACCTCCGAAATTCAACTTATTTTCCGCTGTTTTCTTTTTGACGCCGCTCTTTGTGGTACTCGTAGCAGCTTTTGTTCAAATCAAGATACACCACGTCGTGGTGCGGCACCCGTTTTTCCTCGGGCGGCAGCTCCATATAATCACCGAACGCAATCTTTAAATATGTGTCATAGCCCGCGGGAATCGGCATTTGGTATCCCTCAAATTCACGGTAAACGGCGCTTTCAAAAACTTCCTTGGGATATTCGCACTGCATATAATGCGGGCCTGTGCACAGCTCTGTAATAAGGCTGCAGTCTTTTATCCTGTATTTTGACATCTTCTTTTCCGCTAAACGCCATATCTTTTCCCGGAGCTTTTTCCCGCGAAACAGCCCTAAAAGAATACGGCTGCCAAGCGCCACCACCCCACCGTGGTTTTCCGGCACTACCTGCGCAAGAAACAGGGAATAGGTCAATGCCCACAGCTTTTGTATTTTACGCCTGATTCCCGTTGGGCATCCATCGATTGGGAACACATCCATGGAAAGCCCGTGCGGTATATCAAGGTGCGCCTGGTTCGCCTTGACACACGTGGCGCTCGTATCTACAATCGTCGTAAAAATATTGCCAGTAAATATTGTATCGTCTGTGCGCAGGCAAAGGAAGCGCGGGTTCTTTGATTTTTCCTTCCAAAGCGCATGCAGCTTTTCATAGTCGTCCCGCGGCATAAAAACATCGATATCGTCGTCCCACGGCACAAATCCGCCGGTTCGGAGGGAGCCGATACAGCAGCCGCCGCAGAAATAAAACAGCAGTCCGTTTTCATCGCAGAATTCTTTAAAATATAACAGCGCGTCCAGCTCCTTGAGCTGCATTTGCCTGAGCTGCCCGTCGTTAAGCGTTATGGGCCCATTGTCATTCAACCGTGTATCCCCTCTTTCCGGATTGTTTTTCTAGAAGCTTCCCCGAAACGGATTCTTTTACGAAATTGATTCTTTCCTGCGCGCCGGTTCCCAGCCCTTTTCTCCAAAATGGCATCTTTATCACCCCGAACAGCGTACCGACGCCGTAAACAATATGCAGAAGCGGAAATAAAAAAGGCAGCAGTACAAACTGCAAATATGCTTTTCTTCCGGAAAACGCCGACGCTGTGACAGCCGCGTCGAATAAAAGGTACGCGGCGCTTAAAAGAATAAGCGGCAAAGTAACACCGCATACGGCAAGCACGCCGAAAATAAGGAGCGCGCCGACAAGCCCCAACGGCGCGAAATGGAAATAGGAAAGACAGCGGGGGCATACGCCGAGCGTCAGCCCAATCCACATTCCGTTGCCGTATTTCTGCCGGAGCATTTTTGCAAGGGTCGCCCGTACGTTCTGGTACGATACGATGTCGGGACAGCTGCTTATCCGGTAGCCGGCCTTACGAATCCGGTAATGCAGCTCGTTGTCTTCCGTCCTTCCGAGGTCTTCATTGAAGCCTCCGGCCTTTGCAAAAACCTCCGCCCTGTAAGCGCCGTGGAAAATGGAGCTTACCTCCTGTTTTTCCTTCTGCTGCCTGCGGTATTTCGCAATGGAGCTTCCAAAAAGGGATTCCTCCAGTGCAAGCAGCGTCATCTGCCACGGCGTTTCCTTTTCTGCCCTGTTTGGCCGCCCTCCGCCGCAGACAGCTTCCCCTTCCCTGATATTCTTTACATTTGCGCTGACAAAATTCTCCGGGATAGAAGCGTGCGCGTCTACGCGGATAATAATATCTCCGTTTGCAGCCAATATAGCCGTATTCCAAGCGGCGGCCTGTAAATTTTTCGGGCTATCCTGTATTATTACGCGGCAAAAACCGTTTTGCTCCTTTGCAAACGACTCCATTACGGCCTTTGTGCCGTCAGTGGATATGTCGTCCACAAAAACGACCTCGATATCCCCATGGGGATAGTCCTGTAAACGGATATCGTCAAGCAGCCTGGGAAGGGCCTTTTCCTCATTATAAGCAATCACGCATAATGAAACCAGCATTAAAAGCCCTCCTGCGCGGGCGCGCGCATCCATTTGGCACTGACCGCGCAGGACGCCCCAAAATACGGAATGACATACAGCGCGGGAACCACAAAAAAGCACAGCAAAAACCAGGGCAGGAAGGAAAGCAGGAGCTTTGCATAACGTATTGTGTTGCGCTTCATCATCAGCACGGAATGCTTGATGCAGGCCCTGGCGGGCAGTTCCCCCTGCCCATCGATAAATATGTATACCGCCAGAAAATAGCGGGAGGTAAGAAATACCCACAAAATAACGCCCGTGATAATAAAAATTACCGCGAATACCCCGTTCATTACTGTATAATTCGCAGCGGAATAGCCCGGTTCGTTCTGCGCGGAAAACATGAAATTAGATAGGGCGGCCGCCGCCGGGACAGCACAGACTATCCCCCAGAATAGATACCGGAGAAAAAGCTGAATACAGAGCGAAACAGACCTTTTATAAGTTTCCGCATCGGAAAAACCGGAGAAAAGAACGGAAAAATCCGTATCCTGCTCCTTGGCGAGCGCATCGTTCCATTTGATATATCCAACCAATATAGGCGAAAACACCACAAGAACCACCAGCGCAAGCAGCTCAATCAGCATAAGGCTTAAAAGCTCTCCTGAATGCGCCTGCGGATTAGCCGACAACGCGTTTAAATCGCCGCCGTTTATAAAATAGGCAACCTGCAGGACTGTATTCGACACCAGCCACGCGCATACAAGAAAAACAAACGCCGCTACCGCCTTGCACCAGTTATCCTGCGACAGACGCGCCTTTGCCTGCCTCTTGATGATTCCCTCCGCTTTCATGCCTACACCCCTTTACAATAAAAAATATAACTAAGCGTTTAACAGCCGGTACATCGCCTCCAGGCAGATTTCAGCGTGCTTCAGGTAATGGTCGAGGGACATCGATTCATCCGCGTTGTGCAGGCGGCAGTCCTCCCCTTCAAATACGGGACCGAACGCAACACCGCGCCCAGCCATCGCCCGCGCGTAGGTTCCTCCGCCCGTCGGGTAAACGCGTGCGTCCTCCCCTGTCACTTCTTTATAAGCGTCCTTTAAAATCGTTACCAGCTCGGAATCCTTGTCGATGTTGAGCGGCTTCATATGGCTTAGCAGCTTAACGGAAAGCCCCTCGGACTTTGCCGCCGCCTCCACGCGCTCCAGCACCAGGTCTCCGTCCATTGTGACGGGGTAGCGGATGTCGAGCGTCGCCTTTGCGGTATTTTCCGTTATCGTAACCATGCCGACGTTGAGCGTAAGCGCTCCCGACGCGGAATCGCGCATCTTAAGCCCCATGGAATTGCCGTTTGTTTCTGTCGCTATTTTTGAATCGATAAAAGCGGGTATGCTGCCGAGCACAGAATGCCCGAACTGGGACGTAAGCAAATCAATCAGATGGGTCGCGGCATTAAAGCCCTTTTCCGGCTCAGAAGCGTGCGCGGCCTTTCCTTTTGAGATAATCATCATCCCGTCGATTGTATATTTAAATTCAAACGCCCCGTCCTTAGCGTCCGCAAAGCGGTTTAATTGATGGTCGTCGTTTTCCGAGCAGTCAAGCAGCGCGTACGCCATGTCAGGCACAGAATTGACCGCCTCGCCCGCCTTGAATTCCGTCAGGGTCGTCCCGTCATGTGTAGAGGCGACAACCTCCACCTGCAAAATTCCCTTTTCGCAGCGGCATACGCCGTATTCCGCGTCCGGTGTAAAGCCCATTTCTGGCAGCGGCTCCACGCTGAAATACGTCTTCATGTCCTCCATGCCGACCTCCTCGGTCGTGCCGAAGATAACGCGCAGGGTATTTTTCCCCTCCACGCCCATATCCTTAAGCGCCTTTAGGCAGTAGAGCGCAACAATGGCGGCGCCCTTGTCGTCGGCAACGCCCCTGCCGTAAAGGCGGCCGTCCTTCTGTGTCAGCTCAAACGGCTTGGAGGTCCAGCCGGTCGCAGCGGGTACCACATCCAGATGCGTCAAAACGGCGCAGAGCTTCCCGCCGCTGCCGTACTGCGCGTGTCCCGCGAAATCGAGCACGTTTTTCGTATCAAGCCCGAAGGATTCGGCTTTTTTGAGCATCCAGCCGAGCGCCTGCGCGGGCAGCTCGTGTCCGTCCGCCGACACGGACGGAATCTCAATAAGCTCCTTTAGGTCTTTCAAGATATCGTCCTTATATTTTAAAATGTGTTCTCCAAATGACATAACGCATTACCTCTTTTCAAATAAGGGTTTATTCTTTGCCGGGGTTCCCCTGTTTTTCTTCCTGCTCTATTTCTTCAAGCAGCTCCCTTGCCTGCGGCGACAGCTCCTCTTCGGGCTGCAGCGCCTGGCCGCCCGCTAAAGCGGCGGGAACCTTTTTTGCCTTCATTTTTCTCATAATACGGTAGGTTTGTTTCTTTTTTGTCTCATCCGGGCGTTTTCCGCGGAAAAACAGCATATAAACGGCAAACGCAAGGAAGCACGCGCCCGTTATAGCCATTCCGGTTTTAAGCCCCGGCGTTTCGTAATTGAACCTGATTTCGCTTACCTGGCCGCCCGGTACGCGGATTGCCATAAAGCCGACGTTTACCTTTTCGATATCGGCCGACTCGCCGTTTACCGCCGCGCTCCAGCCGTCCTCATACGGGACGCTGAAAAACACCAGCTGGTCGCCCTTGCCGCTCAAATCAATCTGCGCGCTGAAGCCCTTGCTGTCATACACAAAATTTGTACAGGTGGTTTCCCTGCGCGCAAGGCAGTCCTCTTTATACTGCTCCTCGCTATAGGTGAAGCTTCCGCCGTAGCTGCTTCCGCCGGTAATATCGGCGTACTTTTCAAGCTGCCCGTCGGTAAGGGTCATCGCCTTGAGCAAGAGCAGGTGGCGGCTGCTTTCCGGGCAGCTCTTGTATTTTTCCACATTAATAAACTTGTCATACGTGAATCCCATCGGGATATAGTATTCGTTTTCCCAGATGTCGTATCCGTTCTGCGTATCGTAATAATTCCAGCCGGGCATTGCCGTATCGTTATTTTCGTCCGTAAAGCTGTCGCCGTCGAACTTGTAGTCGAACAGCCAGCGGGTCGAGGTAAACGAGCGCAAGCCGTAGACGTCCGTTTCCGGACGGGAACCGACGTCGCGCGTCACACCGATGGAGGGATAAAAATCCATAACGGAGCCGGGCACGATGCTGTGGAACGCCTGAATAGACGGAATCTGCCAGAACATCGCCGTGTTGTCCATTGTTTTATAAAAATCACTTCTCGCGCTGTTCGTGTCAGGCAGGTCGATTTCGCCGCCCTTATTGAGCACGTGCGGAATTATGAACTCATGTGAATTGTAGCCCTGCGTTTTTCCCAAAATCAGCAGGTAGGACGAATAGCATACGGAAATAATGCCGACGCACACATACGTATAACGGATAAATTTCCTCCTGTTTTTACGCATCAGCTTGAGAAGCAGCGCCAGCACCGCAAGGCTTACAAGCGCTACCGCGCCGTAGGCCCAGAAACGGTCGGGATACTGCATCAGCCCGTAGGTCGTTACCGTTTCCCCGGTCTGCGCTTCCGTCGTATTCGGCATAAGGCCGATGGCCACAAGAATGACCGCCGTAATCGAACCCGTCCAGGTAAGCGCCCTGCGCCAGTCCGTTTTGCTGTTCTCCAGCGATATTACGGTCGCAAGCGACATCATAAGCGTAAGCATATAGAACCATCTGGCATAATAAGAAGAATTAAGAAGCTGGAACAGGCTGTTGAGGATTGGGATAAACGCCATAATAAACAACGTAACGATTAGCCTTTTCAGCCAGTTTGTGTGCTTTTTTGCCTGCAGGAACGCGATAACGCCCGTCATGGAAAACAACGGCAGCCATGCGGCTACAGAACCCCACTTTGCGTTGGAATCCGGCGTAAAGTTTGGCCGCGCGGGAATATCCGGCGGGAAAAAGAAGCTTTCCAAAATATGGATATAGCGCTGTTCGGAGCCGTAAAGCAAAGCGCCCCAGCCGTTCGGCGCGCTGTCGACGCGCGGATTTTGCAGCACGGCGAGCACCGAAGGCACGAGTATCACCGCCGACGCGCCAAAGCCGATGAGCACCTCAGCCGCCATACGCAGGAAATCGCGCAGCGTAATACGGAAGCTGCCGGAAACCATACGCACAATCCAGTATATCAGTACAAAGACGACCTGGCCGGCAAAGAAATAATAGTTGAACGCACAGCTGGCAAAAACGGCAATAGCAAGCACGCCGCGCCGCCTGTTATACATATATTCGTCGACCGCCGCCAAAAGGAGCGGGAATACGACGATTGCTTCGTGAAAATGGTTGAAAAATATGTTATAGATAGAAAATCCGGAAAAAGCGTATAGAAGCCCGCCAATGACCGCCAAATCCCTGTTGCGCACGTAACGTTTCAGAAAAACATAACCGGAAAGCGACGCGCATGCAAATTTAAGCATGAGAAGGGGCGCCATCAGGTAAGGAACCGCCTCGCTTGGAAACGGCAGCGTCAGCCAGAAAAACGGGCTGCCCAGCAGGTAAAAGGAATAAGAACCAACAATGTTCGCGCCCAAATCGGTCGTATGGCTCCATCCTAAATTACCTGAACGAATACTGTCGTGAATCATCTGGTAAAAGGGAATCTGCTGGACGTTAAAGTCGCCGTAATATAAAAACAATCCCTGGTCGTAAATCAAAAAGGGGAGGAAAAATAAAAAAGAAAGACAAAGGCCTAATAAAAACGCTTTATGCCAATATCTTTTCTTTCCTGCTGGAGAGGGCAGCCGTGCCGCTTTCATATGTCCACCGCCTTATATATTTTAACGAAAACAAGCCGGAAATGTCTGGAATGAACCCCTTCCATCCGCCTGTATTTATAAAAATAAAGCCGACTTGTACACAATATAACTATGGTATTATACCACAATCCGACGGCGATTGCACCTGTTATTCCGACAAAGTAATAAATTAATAGTTTTGTCACAAACTCTTAAAAAATTGTTGTAGAATAGTTACAGCAAAAGAAAAATGAGGTGTTATTTTGGCAGAAAGCAGCTTCTTTGCGATGCTCTCCAGAATGAAATATATCGACCGTTGGGGGCTTATGAACAGCACCAGGAAGGAAAATATCAGTGAGCACAGCCTTGAGGTCGCTGTAATTGCGCACGCGCTGGCGCTCATCGGTAAAAAGCGCCTGGGGAAAAATACCGAACCCGAGCGCACGGCGGCGCTTGCGCTGTTTCACGACTGTACGGAAATCATAACGGGCGACATGCCCACGCCGGTGAAGTACTTTAATCCGCAGATTAAGGACGCCTACAGGGAGGTTGAGGCCGTAGCGGCAGAAAAGCTGCTGGGGATGCTCCCGGACTATCTGCGCGCCGAATATGAGCCTTTCTTTACAAAGCAGGCGCAGGATGAAACGCTTTGGAGCTATGTAAAGGCTGCGGACAAGCTTTCCGCGCTGATTAAATGCATGGAAGAAATTCGTATGGGCAACCTGGAATTTACAAAGGCAAAGCAGTCCGTTTCAGAATCCCTCGCTCTGATTGATATGCCCGAGCTCCAAATTTTTATGGAGGAAATGCTGCCGGCTTATAATCTCACGCTTGACGAACTAGACCAGAGGCTATAGCTGTTGACAATTTCAACCAGCATGCTATAATAAAAATGCGGAAAGCACACAAACGGTTTTCCGCATACAATATCATAAATGCTGTCTTCGAGGCGGGGTGCAATTCCCCACCGGCGGTAAGCGTGTCAAGCGCAAAGCCCGCAAGCGAAAGCTGATTTGGTGTAATTCCAAAGCCGACGGTAAAGTCCGGATGAAAGAAGATGCGCGCTTATTATATTAAGCGTTATTGCCTCGCAGATTACCTGCGGGGCTTTTTTTGTTTCAAAGGCGGCAGAAAAGGAGATGCTTTCATGCAAGAAAATCAAGCACACACCATCAAAAAAGCCGGCGAACAATCGTATCGGCTCAAAAAGCTCGCGATACTGGGGCTTTTGACGGCGCTTTCTTTCCTGTGCGTCGCTTTTTTCCGGATTCCGGCCTTCCTGCCGTTCCTCGATTTGGAAGTAAAGAACGTCGTCATCACAATCGCCGCGTTTATCTTCGGCCCCCTGTCCGGCGCTGCAATCAGCGTCTGCGTGGCACTGGTCGAGATGTTCACCATCAGCACCACGGGATGGCTTGGCTTTATTATGAACGCGATTGCCAGCCTATGCTTTGTCTGCCCCGCCGCCTTTTTTTACAAAAAAAAGCACACCATGTCGGGCGCCGTGCTGGGGCTTGTTACTGGCTCCCTGCTTATGACCGGCGCGATGCTTTTGTGGAATTACCTGATTACGCCTTTTTATATGAACGTTTCGCGCGAGGCCATCGCTGCGCTGCTTTTGCCTGCGTTCCTACCGTTCAACCTCGTAAAAACCGGCCTTAACACAGCCTTGATTTTACTGCTTTACAAGCCTGTAGTCCTAGGATTGCGCAAAGCAAACCTTATTCCCCAAAACCCATCAGGCGACAAACCGAGAAGCAAGGTCAGCATCGGTATTTTGATTGCCGCAGGCTTACTGCTTGCAACCTGCGTATTGGTAGTCCTCGTCGTAAACGGAACGCTATAATTATGCTGGTATTAAAACGCTCCCTGCCATTAGCAGGGGGCTTTTTTTGTCCTAAATAGCTGAAAGATATTCCGCCACACCAATGAACCGGCATGTCATCTGAACAGGCCGACCGCTCAGGGGCATAAAACAAAACTTTTTCCAAGGCCCGCTGTCACTCCTCCTTATACCTCATTGCAAGTTTGCCACTGCTTAATCCCTTCATCACTGGGTTGGTTATAATGCCGACAAGCACAACTCTGCAGTAATATGACGATTACAACCTAATCTGCTTTCACTGCTGGCTGTGCTTCACCTGCTCCTCTGCTTTACTTTTGCCGATGGCTTTCTATCCTTTTATCGGAGTCGCCTGTATTATTTTAAAATAAATAGCCGCTGCCGCTTTTTTATCTCTGTCATAATAGTTTCTTTTCTTGCAATTAACCGCAATGACCGTTTTTTGCTTGTGCGAACTATAAGCTCACAGAAAAGCATCGGCAGGTTCGCACCTAAATTAAGGCTTGGAATTTGAATATTGATATGGTAATATATAAAAAAAGAAGCATCAACTGTAGACTTTGCACGGAATGAGCATAAAATTGTCTCCCTTTTTAGCTTTTTTTGCTGTCACCGTCCACGCGGCGGTGTGGATTGAAATATTTCCCTGCGCTGACCCGCCAAGGTTAAGTTTGGTCACCGTCCACGCGGCGGTGTGGATTGAAATCGTCTATTTCCATCAAATTGTTCGTATCCTTTTCGGTCACCGTCCACGCGGCGGTGTGGATTGAAATACATCTCTAACCGCAAAGGGGTGACCCCCTACGGGGTCACCGTCCACGCGGCGGTGTGGATTGAAATGCGTTTTGCCTGCAATAAGTTTACGCCGCTTTCAGTCACCGTCCACGCGGCGGTGTGGATTGAAATAAAGAATAAAGAATAAAAAATAGTATTTGATTTTGAACTAACAAAAAGTGTGAAATGCTAGAAAGCCGCATAAATGCTGACTTGTAGGGCCTTGTTCGTTCTAATATTAGCAGGTTGCTGATATGATTTGAAGCCTTTTTGACGCCCGCACTCTATCAGGACTTATAAAAACAAACAAGAAGATACGGTTACTTATTTTTGCTGAGTACGATTATTCGTATCAGTTCAATAGAATGCGACTTATCCGTTTCCGTTCTTTTCCGTTTCAACTTTTGTGGCGAAAAAATTGAAGAGCAAACATAGGAAGAGGGTACCCTCTTCCGTAAAATTATTTATTGGTAAGTATCCCAAGCCCTCTGCCCATTTTGCCAAATAGGTACCCATAATATGTTGTGGTAACATGAAAAAAATTTGTGAATAGGACTCGTGAGCAATAGCCGGCAGGGAATTTATATTTTGCGGCAAAGTGACAAATAAGAATTTATGGAGGATAATACTATGAGATTAGATGGTTTTGGATTGTTTGTAAATGATATGGCTAAAATGATACGCTTTTATAGAGATGTACTTGGCTTTGAAATTAAAGAAAGCGAAGATGCTGGCAATGTATATCTTGTTAAAGATGGCACTTTATTTCTTCTGTTTGGACGAAAAGATTTTGAGAAAATGACTTCTGCAAAGTATGAGTATATTAAAGGAAATAATGGACATTTTGAAATTGCTTTGTATGTAGATACATTTGAGGAAGTAGACCTAGAGTATGAAAAAGCAATCGCTAAGGGTGCTATATCAGTATTAGTCCCAACAACTGAACCTTGGGGGCAGAGAACCTGTTATATTGCAGACCCTGAGGGGAATCTTATTGAGATTGGCTCATGGAACAAGCCATTTGAAGAGAAAGATAATTAAATTAACAAATTCCAGTTTGTCGTGAAGATTATTTGTTTCGCAGTAGGAGCAGAAAGAATTTTGATACAAGCGGCTTTAGAGAAACATTTTTAATGCGGGAGCACATTATCTATGTACCCACCTAAAATGCGTTTTGACAGCGTAACATAACAATTTTTCTTGACACTTTTTTGACGCCTGCGCTTACAAAAAGTACTTATAAAGAGATATGGTAAGATTTAAGTAGAAACGGCGGAAAGTCTTGAGCTGCAAGGATTGCGCTATTCCTTTATGAAGGTTTATAAGAAGATATAAGAGGATTTTCATCTATAAAATCAATAAAAAATACAGAGCCGAATACCGTACAGTCACCGTCCACGCGGCGGTGTGGATTACATCACGTGTTTAAGGTGGTGCAATGTTAAAGCGAATACATAACGGATTCCCAAAAAAGTGAACAAGAGAATAACGTAAAGCCCCACTGTCCTGATTGTGGACATAAATTGGAAAAGTAAAGAAGAGCCACACCATGGCACTGCTGGAATTCGCAGCAACGTACGGCTCGGCCCGCACGTTGTACCGGAGGATATTTTCAAGCGGCCGTTTCAGGCAGCAGCCTGTTTGCGCGCCCGCAGATGCTCCGTCTGTCCGGATAGGTGCAGCTGGGGCAATATAGCGTCGTGTATTTTTAAAAATATCCAAAGAAAAAAAAAGCCGCAGGCGCTGCCTGCGGCTTTTTAAGCCTTTGGTATTCAGTTTTTCGGCCTGCAGCAGCCGCATTCATCCCCGTTTAAGTCAGAAACCTTCGGCGGGAAGAACTCGTCTGTCGGGAAGTCGAGCCTGCTGAACATTTCACACGGGTTATCTGAAGACGTTGTGCATTCTTTTTCCGGAATACAGAAATCATACGCGGGAACGAGCATTTGGACGTTCCGCTCGATCTGGACAATCGTAAAGATGCCGATTGTAATATAAACGTCTTTTTCGCCGCCGTTGCCCGGGACAGGGCCGCCGTATCGGCAGGAGATACAGTCGGGAATCCTGCAGCACGGTACGCAGGGTTCCCTGCGCTGGCAGATTTTAGCGGAAAGGCCTATTGGCTTTGCGACCTGGACACTTGCCTTCGGCAGGTTCCTGACCGGGGCGTTCTGCACATCCGGATCGTCCATCGTGAAGTCAGAGCTGAATATCTTGACGTTGCCCTCGCTGCCGTAAAGGATAACCTTCTTGTTGAAGATACTAAGCCCCTTCACACACATTGGCATAGCTGCTGGCTGCATGAATACGTCGAGCTCTACATCAAAGAAGAACGTCATATCCACAGAGTAAAAGCCCTTATGGAACGGAACCGGCTCCAAGTCGATATATACGGTGATAACATCCACGTCTCTGATTCTAACGTTGCTCGCCTTGTCTATCATGCACTGTGCCGTATCGCAAAACAGTACCTTTAAGTCCTCCAGGCAATCTTTGTCTCCGCAGCTGTCATAAACCCTGTAAGCATCTATACAAACTGCTTCTTTTGCGCATCCTGTGTCGTCGCCGCCGCACGTAGCAGCGGTAAATGCTGTTTCAGCCATAAAAAAATCCTCCCTTATTAGCTTTACTAATATTGTATGGAGGATTGCTTTTATTGTGACAAATTTAAATGTCTGGCAACAGGGCGGTTGCGGAACCTTAAAAAGCTGTGCTCTTTCTATTTTATGCCATATGCAGAATTAGCCCAACTGTTTTCCTATATTTAATATATTAAATTTTCCCCGTACAATCTAAACTGATTTTTTAGCTCCCACGTTTTTCCATGGGCCAGAAAATGGAAAGCACAGGCCGTACAAAGCGGCGCTGCCCAGACGCAGAATACATTTCCATTGCCCTTGTACGCAGCCTGTGTAATTATAACAGCATATTTTATTTGGTTTTTGCCCTACTGTATATTTTTAATTGTAAAAAGGCCCGCTGCTCAAAATGATGAGAAACGGGCCTTGCTTTTTATATTTTTTCGAGCTTTGCAAAGTTTTGCATAATCCGTTTTGTCCCAACGCTTTCAAACGCAATCTCAAGCATCGTGTCGTTGCCCATTGGGACAGCGTTTACGATGAGTCCCTGGCCAAACGCCTTGTGCCGGACGCTGTCGCCCGCCTTGAGCTTCTGCGCGGCTGCCTGTCCGGAGGACGCTGCGCTCCTTGCGCTCGTGTGAGAGGCAAAGCCTGAGGTGCGGCTCTGGTAGGCGGTGGGTACCGAGCCCTGCTGCGGCTGCTTTCTTACAAAGGAGGAGCTTATTTCGAGCAGCTCTGCCGGAATTTCATTGGTAAAACGGGATACGCGGTTCCTCTGCGTCATACCGAACATCATGCGCTCGGAGGCATGCAGCAAGTACAGCTTTTCCTTTGCCCTGGTTATTCCAACATAGGCAAGCCTGCGCTCCTCCTGCAGTTCCTCCTCCATCAGCATCGACTGGTTTCCGGGGAAAATACCGTCCTCCATACCCGGGATAAACACAACGGGGAATTCCAGCCCCTTCGCCGAATGCAGCGTCATCAGTACGACGCTGTCGGCCTGCGTATCATAATTGTCAATATCGGTAAACAGGGCGATTTCCTCCAAAAAGCCCGAAAGGCTCGCCTCTTCGCCGTTGTCCTCTTCATATTTTAAAATATTGGAGAGCAGCTCGTCTATGTTTTCGATGCGGTTGTCGCTGTCCTCTTTTTCCTTTTTCAGCCAGCTGATATAATCGGTGCGTTCAAGAACAGCGCTGTAAATTTCCTCAATCGATACGTCTTCCCGCTGCGAAAGAGCAATCAGGCCGTCCATCATCGTGCAGAAATCGTTGAGCTTATTCGCCGCGCGCTGGAGCGGGGCGTTTTCATCGCTGCGGCTAATCACCTCGTACAGGCTGTCGCCATTGACAGCGGCGATGTCCGCCGCCTTATTTACCGTAGTATCCCCAATCCCTCGCTTTGGCTTGTTGATAATCCTCCTCAGCCGGATATCGTCGGAGGGGTTGTTGATGAACTGAAGATACGCAAGGATATCCTTGATTTCCTCGCGGTCATAAAAACGGTGCCCGCCGATTAAGCGGTACGGCACGCCGCTGCGGCTGAAGCTCTGTTCAATTGAGTTCGACTGCGCGTTCATGCGGTACAGAACGGCAAAATCGGAATATTTCCTTCCTTTTGACACCTCGTCGAGAATCGTATCCGCGATAAAAGAGGCTTCGTCGCGCTCCGACATACAGCTGCGCAGAACGATTTTATCCCCCTGCGGGTTCTGCGTCCAGAGCGTTTTGCCTTTGCGCTCTTTGTTATTCTTAATCACGCCGTTCGCGGCGTCAAGAATGTTCTGCGTAGAGCGGTAGTTCTGCTCAAGCCTTATGACACAGGCGTTTTCGTATGTTGTTTCAAAGCTCAATATGTTTTCAATCGTCGCGCCGCGGAACTTGTAAATGCTCTGGTCGTCGTCCCCGACCACACAGATATTTCCGTTTTTCTCTGCCAGCATCTTAACAAAGCGGTATTGAACCCGGTTGGTGTCCTGGTATTCATCTACCATAATGTAGCGAAACTGCCTTTGGTAAAGCTCCAAAACGTCGGGTGCCTGTTCAAACAGCTTTACCGAGTTGCAAAGGATATCGTCAAAATCCATCGCGTCGGAGGCTTTGAGCCTCTCCTGATAAAGCGCGTACGCCTTGGCGATGGAAACAAGCCGGTTGTCGCTGCCCGCCGAAGCCTTTAGCTCGTCAGGCGAAACCATCCTGTCCTTGCAGCGGGATATCTCCGCGAGCACGCTGCGGTGCGGCAGGATTTTTTCGTCATAATTGAGCGTTTTCAGGCAGTCCTTCATCAGGCGGCGCTGGTCGTCCGTATCATAGACAGTAAAATTCCGCGTATAGCCGATGCGGTCGCCGAACCGGCGAAGCATCCTGGAGCATGCCGAATGGAACGTGGCCGCCCAGATATCTCCCCCGCCTTCCCCAATGCGGGCGTTCAGGCGGTCCTTAAGCTCACCCGCCGCCTTGTTCGTAAAGGTTATGGCAAGAATCTGCCATGGAGCGGGCGGATAAACCGCAAGGCGCGCGGCAAGCTCATCGTCAAGCGGCCCGTTCCCCTGTGCCGCCGCGTTCAGGCGTTCAAGCTCCTCCTGCGTAAAATCCTGTGGAATCAGGTCGCTCTCATACGCCTTGCCGTACTTTAATATACTTGCGATACGGTTGACGAGCACCGTCGTTTTGCCACTGCCGGCACCCGCGAGAATCAATAGGGGCCCTTCCGTTTTAAACACGGCTTTTTTCTGCATATCGTTCATTCTGGAGAACTCGTTCTCCATGACTTTTTTTCTTAATTCCAAAAGTTCTTCCTTTGTATTATTCAAATGCGAAACAAATCCTTTCTAAAAAGCTTGTGTTTCATTTTATCTTATTTTGCCTGTTTCTAAAACCTTCTGTGGAATTAAACAGAAAAAAGGCCGCCGGTTTGCCTCCGACGGCCTGCAAAAAAATTTCTATTCCGCTATTTCTCAGCCTTCACGGTACAGCCCGCGCAGCAGCTTGATTTCCTGTGCGTAGCCGTCCAAATCGTTCGGCGTTTCCAAATAAAACGGCAGGCCTTTCAGCTTTGGATGGTTGATGACGCTTGAAAGTGCCTCCAGGCCGATATGCCCGTTACCAATCGTTTCGTGCCTGTCCTTATGGCTGCCGAACGGGTTTTTGCTGTCGTTGAGATGCACGGTATAAAGCCGTTCAAGCCCGATTATACGGTCGAACTCATCCAGCACGCCGTCGAGATTGTTCACCACATCGTAGCCCGCGTCGTTGACATGGCACGTGTCGAGGCACACGCCGAGCTTATCCTTTAATTCCACGCCGTCAATGATTGCGCGCAGCTCCTCAAAGGTCCGCCCGACCTCGCTTCCCTTTCCGGCCATGGTTTCCAGCAGCACGGTAGTCGTCTGCTCCGGCTTTAAAATGCGGTTCAGCAGCTCAATAATCATTTTGATTCCCACCTCAGCGCCCTGCTTGACATGGCTGCCCGGATGAAAATTATAGTAGTTGCCGGGAACGTATTCCATGCGCTTGAGGTCGTCCTCCATAATCATGCCCGCAAGCTCGCGCGTGTGCGCGTCCGCAGAGCAGGCGTTCAAGGTGTAGGGCGCATGCGCCAGAATCTTCGCAAAGCCCTTATCGCTTATATATTCATGGTACTGCTTAATATCCTCCGGGTTGATATCCTTAGCGGCAAACCCGCGCGGGTTTCTCGTAAAGAACTGGAATGTATTTGCTCCGATAGAAACGGCCTCCTGCGCCATATGCAGGAATCCCTTGGAGGCAGACAAATGTGCTCCGATATTCAGCATGGTTTTCCCCTTCCTTTCATACAATGGTATTATTGTGGTGTTTCCCACTTTTTTATGCAACCGCTCTGCAGGCACAGTAAGCCCGCGGCGGATTTTCCCCAGCCGCCGGAACAGCTCTCGAAACCCCGGCATGTGTTTCAATGTTCTCCCAGCCGCCGGAAGGCTTGCTTTTGCAAGGCTTCCGCTTTGCGGCGTGAGGTTATTATAACACACATCCCGCCAAACGCCAAGAAAGGGATTGTTTGCTTTCCTCTTAGTTTCGTTGTATAATGTGGAAAGCGTTTTTCGGGGGAATTCCCTTTGAATATATAAGAAAGGGGCTATCAATTATGATTTATGACAATATTCTCGACGCCATCGGACACACGCCTATCATCCGCTTAAACCGGATGGCAGGTGAAAACGATGCGCAGGTACTTGTAAAATATGAAGGCTTGAACGTCGGAGGTTCCATTAAAACACGAACCGCTTATAATATGATTCTGGAAGGCGAAAAAAGCGGCAAAATCAAGCCCGACACCATCATCGTCGAGCCGACCAGCGGCAACCAGGGTATCGGCCTTGCCCTTGTGGGCGCGGTGCGCGGCTATCAGACTATGATTGTCATGCCCGATTCCGTCAGCTACGAGCGCAGGAAGCTCGTCGAGCATTACGGGGCGCAGGTCATCCTCATTCACGACGACGGCAATATCGGCAAATGCATTGAGGAATGCCTGAATACGGCGCTCGATATGGCGCGCAGGGACGACCGCGTATATGTGCCGCAGCAGTTTACGAATCCGGCAAACCCGCTTGTCCACAAGCACCACACGGCGCTTGAGATTATGGAACAGGTCGCCCAGCCGATTGACGGCTTCTGCTCCGGTATCGGGACCGGCGGAACCATATCCGGAATCGGAGAGGTATTAAAGGCGCAGTATCCCGATATCCTTATCTGGGCGGTCGAGCCGGAAAATGCGGCAATCCTTGCGGGAGGCACCATCGGCACCCATTTACAGATGGGAATCGGCGACGGGCTGATACCCGACAACCTCAACCAGAAAATCTACGACGATATTTATATCGTAAGCGACGAGGAAGCCATCCAAACCGCAAAAGACCTGGCAAGGCTCGAGGGGCTGATGTGCGGTATTTCCTCCGGCACAAACGTCGCTGCGGCACTCAAGATGGCAAGGAAGCTCGGCAGGGGCAAGACGGTGATAACCGTATTGCCGGATACGGCGGAGCGGTATTTCAGCACCCCGCTGTTTAATTAAATGAAAAGTTTTTTGAGCCCCCCGGTACACCGGGGGGCTTTTATAAAAAGAAAGCCGCCGCGTTCTCTGCTGAAAACGCGGCGGGACCTCAAACAATTTCACGTTTATACGACTTCAATAACAGAAACGGGACAGCTTTCCTGCGCCTCAACCGCGCGGTTCTGCACCTCAGGCGGAAGGTCCTCCGCCGCGGCGTACGCCTTGCCGTCGGGACGGGGCTTAAACACCTCGGGACAAATCTCCATGCACTGCCCGCATGCAATACAGCCGTCTTCATCGACCAGAATCGTCACAGCATTCCCCCCTCTCCTGTAGTAAGGGAATCGACAAGCTGCTGCATTTCCTTTTTTGACTGCACGCTGTGCGTCCTGCCGATGATTTCCTGCTGCTGCTGTTCCGAAAGGGAGGCAAAACGCTCCATTGCGTCTGTGTTTCTGGCAAGCGCCATGCCGAAGCCCATCGGGAGCTCGCTTAAAATATCCTGCATAAATATCACCCTGTATGATTGTTTGCAGGATATGGAAAATTTATACGTCCTCGAGGGAAATCAAAGAAACATTTTCACTGTAAATTTTGTCATTGAAAAGCGTGTGGTAAATCCGGTCGAGCGACCGGTGAATCTGGGCGTCCGGATATTCTCCGCCCTTCCTCTTCAAAAACATAATGTTGTAGCAATGCCGGAACAGCGAGCAGTAAAGCGAGGTTGTAATGAACCCGTTGCGCTCATAAAAGGCGACCCTGCGCAGACGCTGCTTTTTATCGTTTTCGTCCCGTGCCTTTTCAGGGTCCTCCACCTCGGCGATTATCCCATTAAAATCGGTCAGCACCCCGGTCAAAAGCTCCAAAAATTTACTTCCGTAGCCCATTGAGCGCTGAGACGCGCAGACTGCGTAATAATCAAGCAGGACAAAGCCTTCCTCTTTCCTGCCAATAAAAAACGCGTATCCCCGCAGCTCCCCTTCATCAAAAAGGCCGTAGCAAAAATAAAGCTTTTCTTTTTTCAGCTCCAATATCAGCGTCAGCGGCTTTAGCTCACCGACCTCAAAATCCTTTACCATATATGTCCGGTATACCTCGGCAATCTCGTCATCCTGCAAGAGTCTGGTTGTCAGCATCTTCTCACCCTGTTCTTTCGTAGGTTTCGATAAAATTTACTTGTAGTATTAACAAAATAAAATTCCTTTATTTGCTAACAGCTCTTTAAGCTCCGTATATTTGTTCCTGCTCAAAGGGATTTTTTCGCTCACGCCCTTGAGCTCGATAAAGTAGGATTTTCCGAACACATTGTTTTGCACAGATATTATATTCGAGAGCGGAATAATAAATGACTGGTGGCAGCGGAAAAAGCCGTGTTCCGTCAGCATCGATTCCAGCTGCCCGAGTGAATATTTGGATAGCAGCGTTTCGTCCTGGGCCGTTTCCAGAAAAATCTTTCTTCCTTTTTTCTCAATATATTTAATGCTGTCTATGCTGATGATTTGATACCCGCCTTCAAAATGGATACCAATTTTCGTCTGTTTGACCGGGCTGTCGCCGCCCGTCCTGCCCGCAAGCTTTTTCTCAATCCTGCCGACGGCGCGTTCAAGGCGCAGCAGGTTGATAGGCTTAACAAGAAAATCGACCGGCTCGAAGTCGTAGCAGTCAAGGGCAAACCCCGCATGGCCCGTCACAAATATAATTAAAACAGAGGGATAATTTTTTCCAATGTACTGCGCCATTTCAAATCCGCTGTTTTCCGGCATTTCAATGTCGAGAAACGCAACGTCGATTTTCTTTTCTTTCAGCGCCGCAATCATTCCGGCGCTGCTGTTGACAGCGGCGGCAATTTCAATTTGGCTGAAATTCGAAAGCGCGGAAACCGTCGCGTCCATCGCGGCTTTTTCGTCGTCTACAATCAGCGCCCTTATTATTTGGCCGGCCAAAACTCTTCCTCCCGTCCCAGTTTTCTTATGAAATTCATCATAACATAAAGCTTCTATATTGGCAACAAAATTCATAAAAGGCACTAAATTTCTGTTGCATTTCACATTATTCCAATTTTCAGGTTGTATTCTTTGCATAATAAATGGAAACAGTTCAGCAGGATATTGTATTCAATCCTTTCCTGTGTTAAAATTGATACGAAAAACGCAAAGGAGGCGACGCGTATGAATTCTGTATTTACTCCGTTTGTTATTTCAGAGTTATGCCTTTACGGTCTGTCCGTTACAATGATTATGGTCATAACCCTATTTATTAATACGAAGCCGCGTATCTGGGATATTTTTCTATGCCTTCTGTTCGGCGTGTTCCATACCGGCGCCATCGTCCTGTTGAAAGGCGAATATGAGCTGGCGGCCGCTGCGGTAACCGTCCTTCTTTGGGCCGGCATGAGAATGCTTTCCACCAAGCGCCATGTTATGGAGATTATCCTGAGCGGTTCTATTACATTTTCGGCCCTGATGCATTTCTATATTTTCGGCGCGCTTGTTGGGAGCCTGACGGACGATTTGTTTATCATGATTTGCCTGGCGCTGTATGCCTGCCTGCTCTGCGCGCTGTTCATCATTTTTTACCGGTGCAACATTACCATCTTCAAAAGCAATTGGATTAAGGACTTTTTTGAGCCTGACGACAAGGCGGTCAAAAGAAACCGTTATTCCGTCTTCGCGCTGTTCATTATTATCAACCTCTTGACCATGATTGCCATTTACTCGGGTACCGGGAAAAACGACGTCGTTCAAAACGCGGTACTTACGCTGATTTCGGCCGTATTAATCGTACTGTTCTTCCTGCTTATCAAGGTGCTTGTCGAATATTGCATCCTGCACGACATCAACGCGCGCAACCTGCGCTACCAGCAGAACCTGGAGCAGTTTATGAAGGTCATCCGCTCCCAGCGCCATGATTTCAACGTCCATCTGCATGCAATCAGCGGTTTGGTTGAGGCAGGAAATTTCGACCAGTGTAAGGAATACGTCGCGACTATGGTACGGGAATCAAACGCAATTAACGACGTGCTTCCTGTGCACAGCCCGATTATCAGCGCCATGCTGCACGGCTTTCGTGAAGAGGCGGAGAGCGCGGGCATCAGTATGGATATTGAAGTCCTTTACGATATGAAGGAATTAGCCGTAACGCCCTACGACCTCAACAGGATTTTAGGGAACCTCATTCAAAACGCAATCGATGAAATCAAGCGCAACAAGGACAACCAATATGGTATCCAGCTGAAAATCAGCAGGGCCGACAATATGACCGTAATCGATATTTCAAACCGCTTTGACCCGCTTGTGCAAAATGTTAACCACATGTTCAACGACAAATATACGACCAAGCGGCGGCACGACGGCATCGGTTTAAACACCATCCTGCGCATTACGGAATCCTACGGCGGAATGATTTATCCCGAAATCCACGACGATATCATCCACTTTATCCTGCGCCTGCCAAACGAACAGCAATAATCACATCCCCGGAGTAAACCGCCGGGGATTTTTTCTTTTCCCAAATTGACACGTGTATTTCCAGAATTGACACGATACAGGACACAATAGGCAAAACGCCTTGCTTTTCGTTTCCGTTTTCCATAAGATATAGTTGTCGATAAGGACAAACAAAAAATGCCTATCACTTTTTCATATATACCTTCCAACGAACCGGCAGATATTTCCCCATATCTGCCCCTTCGCTAGAAGGTATCGGATGGATTCAGGTATAGTAAAACATACAATTACCTCTTTTTCTACAGCCTTTCCGGCAAGCTTCTTGCTGGAAAGGCACAGCTCGAACATATGCGGGATTTCCGCTTTCTATAATTTGGGATTTCTTGAGATAATGGTACGGTTTTTTTGAACCAGTGGTAAAACAATAAGGATTACTTGAAGGAAGTAAGATTTGGGATTTTGAAATGAATGGTGTTTTCTCCGGTACAAGCCAATGATGAACGGTAATCTCTCCTGATTTCTCGGTCGTCTTCCGGAAGAAAAGAAAGAGGCGTGCGAACTGATAATTCGCACGCCTCTTTCTTTTTGTTTTTATCCCTTATATTCCAACGCAGAAGGCGCACGGTAATCCCGCGCGCCTTCTGCGTTTTGTATGTTGGAAGTGTGTTGTAAGCAGTTTATTTTTTGACCATAGACTTACAGCCAAAGTAGGTTGCGAGCATATAGCCGCCGTACACCAGGACGATAGCGGCCGCAGCGGCGATGATTCCGCCGAGCGCATCGACCTTTCCGAATACCTGGATAATCTGGTTGGCTACCGTGATGCCAACGATGGAATGGATAATTGCAAGCAGCAGCGGCAGCATAAAGGTGATAAACACCTGCATGAATACCGAGCGGTTAATCATCTTCGGGTCGGTGCCGATTTTGCGCAGCAGGCGGTAACGCTCCTGGTTGTCGGAGCTTTCGCTTAACTGCTGGAGAGCGAGGATTGCGGCGCTTGTTATCAGGAAGATGATGCCGATATAGATAGCAATATAAGTCGCCACAACGCTCATACCCTTGCTCTGCTCATACATTTCCGTTTTTGTAGCGCAAGAGCTCGTCGTGAAATAATTCGATTTATCCGGCTCTATCCTGTCGCAGCGTTCGGAAAAAATCCGGCTGTTTTCTTCGACATTCCCTTTCAGCTGGACGTTCACATATTCCCTGCTTGGCGTAAGGATATCCTTGACCGTTTCGTCGGGAACAATTACGCTGCCGGCAATCGACGCGGCGGCTGTCGTATAATAGGCGTCCTCAATCAACGTGGGATAAAGCGTGTATTCCTCGCCGAAAATCGTAATCGTACCGCCGTTTTTGAGCAGCTCCTCATATGCGGGCATGTTTTCAGCGTAATTACAGACGATTGCCGCCTGGCTTCCGGAGAGCGTAATCGGCTCCTTTCCCTGGAGCTCAAGCGCTTTGTTGAACTGGGATACAGGAATAACCTCCGGGTGGTATTCCATCTGCCTTTCATATATTTCGTTTGAAACCTGCCCGTTCAGCTCTTTGCCGTAGTCCTTAAAAAGCTGTTTATACTGCAAGTCTGTCTCATAAATCTCAAGCGATGCGTAATTTTTAACGATATCGTCGTCAAGCGCACCCGCTTCCTCAAGCATTTTTACAAAATAGCCGCGCAGGTCTCCGCCCTCTTCCACGCTTTCGTTATCGTAGAAATTATAAACCGTTACGTCGTACGGCGTAACCTCCTTGAGCGTGGCCGCCGACGTATCGGCAATACCCTTGCCGGAGGACAGCACACAGATTGTTACAAACAGCATCAGGCAGATGAGCGTCATCGAGATAAATGTCGTCGTCACCTTGGAATTAATCTGCCGCAGGATGAACATGTTGAGCCCTTTATAATAGAGTGACTTGCAGCCCTTGACCGCGCGCAGCAAAAAACCGGACAGGGAAAGGAAGAACAAAAAAGTCCCGATAATTCCGAGGATGATGCACATCAGCACCGTGTTGTCCCAGACAAACAGCCCAACATCGATAATAACGGTATAGGCTGTCGCAAGGCAGGCGACGGAAAGAATAAAGAGCACGACCGAAACCCAAAGGCTTTTGACCCTGAGCCTTTCGTTCTTTTTGGACGCGGTGAGCAGGTCGATGAGCTTGAATTTCGATACCGTTATACCATTGAACAGCATAACGACAAGGAAGATGATGCCGAAATAAATCAGCGTCTTGATAAGCGCGGCGTTCGAGAATACAAAATGGAACTCATCGAGCCGCACCTCAAACATCTGCGCTGTCAGCACGGAAAGGCCCTGCGCCGCGAACACGCCGGCAACCAGCCCGACCGCAAGTGAAAAAATACCGATGACGAGCGTCTCAATCGTCAGGATTCTGGATATCGTAAATTTCCGCATGCCAAGCGTCATATAAACGCCCAGCTCTTTTTTACGGCGCTTCATCAAAAAGCGGTTGGCGTATATAATTAGGAAACCGAGAATGACGGAGATAAAAACCGAAATACCCCCCAGCATATTGATAAGCATCTCCATGATGTCCCTGCTGTCGGAGGTCAGCCGCTGCATAACCGCCTGGCTGTCGAGCGAATTGAAAGCGTAAAACAGGCATACGCCGAAGGTCAGCGTCAGGAAATATATGGTATAATCCCGAATACTCTTTTTTACGTTCTGGAAAGCAAGCTTATAAAACATTGTCGTTGTCACCTCCGAGAAGCGTCACAACTTCAATGATTTTACTGAAAAATTCCTTTCTTGTGTCGTTGCCGCGGATAATTTCGTTAAAGAGCTTGCCGTCCTTAATAAACAGGATGCGCTTGCAGTGGCTGGCGGTAAACGCGTCGTGCGTAACCATCAGGATGGTGGCGTTTAGCTGTTTATTAAGCGTATCGAAGCTGTCAAGCAGCATCCTTGCCGACTTGGAATCGAGCGCGCCGGTCGGCTCGTCCGCGAGCACAAGCGACGGGTTCGTGATAATCGCCCTTGCGCTTGCGACCCTTTGCTTCTGCCCTCCGGACAGCTGGTACGGATATTTGCTTAAAATATCCTCAATGGAAAGCGCACGCGCCACACGGCGCACGCGCGGGTCGACGTCTCTTGCCGGTGTTTTGGTGATGGTAAGGGCCAGCGCTATGTTCTCATAAGCGGTCAAGGTGTCGAGCAGGTTGAAATCCTGGAAAATAAAGCCCAGCTCGTCACGGCGGAACTTTGACAGGCTTTTGGAATTCAAATGCGTAATATCCTTGCCGTTGATATAAATTTTTCCCGACGTAACCGTATCGATTGTGGAAATGCAGTTTAAAAGCGTAGTCTTGCCGCTGCCGGACGCGCCCATAATTCCTACATATTCGCCCTGGTCGACAAAAAAGCTGATGTCGTCCACCGCTTTTGTGACGTTGCCCTTTGTCCCGTAGTACTTCTCAAGGTGCTCCACCCGTAAAATGTCGTCCATGTAAATCTCCTCCTGTTTTTCATATACCTTCTGTGTCCCTTTCGGACTACGATACTGATTATAACAGCGGAAGAGATTTAAATCCATCGCTTTGCCTTACAAAGACCTTACGTTTTTGTAAGGTCCGCAAGGTCTGTTTTCGGAAAGACAAGCTCTAAAGTCGTTCCCCTGCCTTCCTCCGATACAATCCCAACGGAAAGCCCAAGCTTATCGCTTAACTTTTTGACAAGGTACAAGCCAATCCCGGTCGCTTTCTTGTATTCCCGCCCGGTAATGCCCGTATACCCCTTTTCAAAGACGCGCCCGATATCTTTCCTTGAAATGCCAATCCCGTTGTCTCGGATAAAAAGAGAAACGGCGTTTTGGCGCTCCTGCGCGTAAATAGAAATTACCGCATCCTTCTGCCTGCGGTATTTGATGCTGTTGACCACAATTTGGTTTAAGATGTATTCCAGCCATTTTTCGTCGGTAAACACAGTAATAGCCTGTTTTTCAAGCTCCAGCTTGATTTTATCCCGGATAAAGTGCCTCGCGTTGCGCCGGATGACCTGGTTTACCACATTGAACAGGTTTGTTTCTTTTATAATATAGTCCTTCTGCACATCCGTGCTGCGCGAATAAAACAGCGCCTGCTCCAGATAGTAGTCGATGGCGCCAAGCTCCTCCCCCAGCCCGTCAGCGGCGGGCGACGGGTTATTTTCGAGAATCAGGCGCGACGAGGCGATGGGTGTTTTTACTTCGTGAATCCACAGCTCAATATATTCCCTGTACTCCTTTGACGCGGTCTTATACTTTGCTATCTCATCATTCATTGCTTTGCTCAGCTGTTCGATACAGTCGCTGAAAATACGCCCTTCATAGAATTCAGGCTCGTCAAGGAACGAGGCAAGCAGGTATTTCTTTTCAAGCGACTGGAGCGTTTCTTCCACCTGGCTGTAATATTTGCGCCGGGGCAGGTATTCGATTATGAGCGCCGCAGCAAACGCCAGCGTAATCACCGCGCAGGCAAATATGATTCCCTGCGTGTTCATGCTGTAAACCCACAGCAGCAGCGCCATAAAACAGTCAACAAAGAGAAAAATCGCAATTGAAGCAGCCTTGCTCTTTATAAAATCGCTGAGTCTCATAAACTGTACCCCTGCCCTCTTTTTGTTTTAATATAATCAGAAGCGCCGATTGCTTCCAGCTTTTTGCGCAGCCGGTTGATATTGACGGTCAGCGTGTTGTCGTCGATAAATTCATTCGACTGCCAGAGCGCCTCCATAATATCGTCGCGCTGCGTGATACTCGTCTGGTTGCGCATCAGCAAATCCAGGATGCGCAGCTCGTTTTTTGTAAGCTCCGCCTCCTTACCCTGATAAGAGGCCGTTCCCTTCGACATATTGACCAGAAGCCCCGCGTATTCGTGCGACATTTCGCTTTGCGCCTGATAGGTGCGGTTCAGAATTGCCGCAATATGCGCAAGCAGAATCTGCGTGTTATACGGCTTGGTAATAAAATCGTCAGCTCCGAAATTCATGCTCATCAGCTCATCGACGTCGCTGTCGCGGCTGGTCACAACAATAATCGGCACAGCCGATTCCTTCCTGATTTCCCGGCAGACCAGAAAACCGTCGTATACCGGCAGGTTGATATCGAGAAGGACCAGGTGCGGATGAAACGCAAGCGCCTGCTCCGCCGCGTTTTCAAACCGCTCCAGGCAAATAATTTCATAACCGTACTTTTCCAGAAATACTTTGAGCTCGTCCCGTATTTTTTTATTATCTTCTATGATTAAAATTTTCATTTTTTCTCCTCCCATATTCGGCAATCCCATCAGAAGGCTTGCTATGTTTATCTTAACACAGGAAAAGCTTGCCTCACAATGTTTATTTGCCTTATATTATCTAATTTCTACTATTAAATCCATGTTTTATTTAAATTTTTAAAACTAATAATTGAAAGCATTGATGAAACATGGTATAATTTTGTCAGTTTTTAGCGAATGAATATACAGCGAAACCCGCGTAAAGGATGAACTAAAATGGTGAAAGATTTTCTCTCCAGAATCGAAGACGGCTTGTGGAACCGGGACGATTCGTATATCTGCTATTTTCGTCAGGCAGCAAACGGCAGTGTCATTCTTGAAAAATGCAACCCGACCTACCTATATTATAATAGCCTGCACCGGGAAGACGTAGGAAAATGCCTGGAAGTCCTGTTTTCTGAAGAATATGTCTATCACGTAAGAAAGACATATGAAATTGCGCAGCATATCACCGATTGCCTGAGCCTGGTTCGGGAGGCCGGGGGCGCATACTGGGAAACCAATATCTATTTTGACGGGTGCAGATTGAAGGTTTCGGGCAAAAGGCTGAACAATATCCTGTCTGAGAAAATCTCCGACCGTTATCTCAACTATTTTAATTTCAACTGTTTACAGGCGCATGACAACCATAGCTTAATCCTGCGCCGCCAACCCGACGGGCGTTATTGTGTCGAAAGCTGCAGTGACCAGCTTGACCGGCTGTTTGGGATACCGCTGAGCGGCTGCCCTGATTTCGGGCAGGTTCTTAGGAAGAACTTTTTATGGTTTCGCTCTGGTTCCATTTTGGACGATTGCCTGCGGGTCAATAAGCCGCTTCGCGTTTTGGAGCTTTTCCACAGGAATGGGGAGCATAAATATATTTTCGCAACGCTTTCCCCTATGATAGGCGGCGGGGAAAGCCGGATTATTATTTCAGGCTGCAGGCTCGATGACGAAGAGTATTTCCGTATGCAGCAGCAGCCCGTCGATATGTTCAAAGAGCTTTATGAAAGCAGGTTTATGGGTATCTGCCTGTTTGTTATGCAGGCTGTATCCGAGCATGCCAGGCCATTCCTGCTCAAATCGAACCCCTTTTTCGATACCCTTTTAAAAGATAAGGGGCTCGATTTGTGCGACATCGCGGAAAGCGCTGTCATGCGCAGCTGCATAAAAAACCAAAATATATCCGCCGGAAGCGTTACCTTACCGTTATCTGAAGGCGGCCGTTTTTTCATGTGTGCCATTCCAACGGAGAACAAGAACCGGTATTTGATAGCCCTCAGCCCAAAGGAGAGTATCTCAGGTAATACAAATATTCTTTTTTCGGCCTTAACCCAGCGGGAACATGAGGTTGTCAATTATGTCGTAGATGGAAAAACAAATAAGCAAATTGCCTGTGTCCTGGATATCTCTGAGGGAACAGTGAAAAAAATTATTTCTGTCTCTTATACACATCTCCGAGCCCACGAGACCGTACTAGATCTC
>ENA-OYYP01000093-OYYP01000093.1-human-gut-metagenome-genome-assembly--contig:-NODE-93-length-56750-cov-20.278190_pt1 | contig 56750 bp, 44 predicted proteins | sample MGYA00244067_ERZ653456 | MGnify/ENA primary metagenome ERZ653456 (study PRJEB26926, sample SAMN06165101) | human gut metagenome | biome: ENVO:00009003; feature: ENVO:2100002; material: ENVO:00002003... | reverse complement strand
ACACTGCATATCGTCGGCAGCGTCAGATGTGTAGAAGAGACAGTAATTGCTTTAGCTCTAAAGGGAGATTATACAAAAATAATATTGATCCTACTTTAACTATGTTGGTTAAAGGTTCTTTAAGTTGTTTAGTATATAGTTTTGGTTGGATATCCTCTTTTAAATCAGATGTTTATTGGATGGTTTGAATAGTATTAGCTAATGATAAAATAGTATTTGTTTGTCATGGCTATGGCGTCTATATTTGCGGTGTTGAAAATATTATTATTTTAAATCAGTGTTATATGAAAAACATTATTTTGCTTTTAACGGCGCTCTTAATGAGTTGCCATGTGATGGCCCAAGAAACTATTGTTACAGGTACTATTACTGATGTCAGCGATGGTTCTCCGCTGATAGGGGCTAATATTCTAGTAAAGGGAACGGGGGTTGGTTCTATTGCCGATGTGAAGGGGGAATATAGTGTAAAAGTTCCTGTAGGTAAGCATATCTTAGTTTTTTCTTGTATAGGTTATAAAGAACAAGAGATAACTATTAAGGCTGGACAAAAGGTGCTGAATGTTATGATGACGGAAGATTCTGAACTGCTTGATGAGGTTGTAGTAGTGGGATATGGTACAATGAAAAAAAGCGATTTGACAGGTTCTGTTACTAGTATTAAGAGTGAGGAACTTATGAAAACAAATCCGGTTAGTATTAATCAAAGTTTACAAGGACGTATTGCTGGTGTGCAAGTTAATCAAAATGATGGTGCTCCGGGAGCTGGTATTAGTATCCAAATTCGTGGAGCTAATTCATTTTCAACCTCTACAGAACCGCTTTATGTAGTGGATGGTATTCCTTTTACTACTGGAGGAACCCCTGGAGCTGGTCGGGATGAAGATGGTATGCTTCAATCTGCAAACCCTTTATCTTCTATTAATCCAGCTGATATTGAATCTGTGGAGGTGTTGAAAGATGCTTCTGCTACTGCTATTTATGGTTCTCGTGGTGCAAATGGTGTCGTTTTAATTACAACTAAACGTGGGGTTAAAGGAAAAGAAAACATTAGCTTTAGTGCAAATTTTGGCATATCGAAAGTAGTGAAAAAGATGGATATGTTGGATGGGTATACATATGCAAAATATCGTAACGAGGCAACAGAAATGTTTAATGAATATGATGGTGCGAGAGAGGCGTTGCCTTATCCAGGTAAAGAGCTTCTAAACACTAGTACAGGCGAGTATGAATATGCTCCTGGACCAGATGATTATCGGAATGGTACTTGTGCATGGACAAATTGGCAAGATCAAGTGTTTGAAACTGCTCTTTCACAAGAATATAATTTGAGCGTAAATGGTGCAAGTGATAAAGGATATTATGCTATATCAGGAAATATTCTTGATCAAGAAGGTACTATACGAAATTCTGGTTATAAACGATATTCATTTCGTGCTAATATTGCAAGGAAAATTCATAAATGGATTGAGATCGGAACTAATATGAGTTTTACTAATTCACTTAATAAATTGGCAAAAACTAATTCTGTAAGTAATGGTATTATGCATGGTACACTATTTTATCCTGCTACAGAAGCGTTGGATAATGGGACTGATAATGCACAGTTGAATTGGTTCTCTTCTAATCCATATGTTTATACCCGTGCAGCAAAAGATGAATTGACTACTAATACTTTTTTCTCTTCTTCTTATTTAGAACTGACTCCTATAAAGGATTTAAAAATACGTCAGAATGTAGGCTTTTCTTATAATATGAATGAGCGTAATGTGTATTATAACAGAGAGACGGTAGAAGGTAAAGATCCGGATAATGGTTTTGCTTCTAAAGCAGATAATTGGGCTAAAAACCTTGTGCTTGAAACAATGGCTACTTATAATAAGGAGTTTAATAAGAACCATTCACTGAATGCTGTAATCGCTTTTTCTTATGAAAGAGGTGATTATGGGAATAAAGCTATGACTGCAAAAGGTTTTCCGCAAGATATAACGGAAGATTTTGATATGAGTGCAGCAGTAAATCCTAATAAGCCAATTAGTGGACGAGGAATGACTTCTTTAGTGTCTTTTTTAGGACGTGCTAATTATAGTTTAATGAATAAATATTTGTTCACAGCTTCTTTCCGTAGAGATGGTTCTAGTAAGTTTGCTCCGGGTAATAAATGGTCCAATTTTGCATCAGGTGCGATAGCGTGGCGTGCTTCTGAGGAGGAGTTTATTAAGAGTTTAAATATTTTCAGTAACTTAAAAATACGCGCAAGTTATGGTCAGACTGGCAATCAAGCTATTGGTGCATATGCAACACGCGATTATTTGACGGTCGCTAATTATCCTATCAATGGAGCTTTAGCGAGTGGCTTTGCAAATCTTACTTGGAGAGGGCCTGCTAATCCAGATTTAAAATGGGAAACAACTACTCAATATAATGCGGGTATTGATATGGGCTTTTTCGAGAATAGAGTAAATTTTACTGTTGATGTATATTATAAGAAAACCTCAGATTTGTTGCAGAATATTCAAATACCTCAGAGTACGGGCTTTTCTAATATGACGACTAATTTTGGTGATGTTATTAATAAAGGATTGGAAATCACTGGTAAATTCTATCCAATAAGTGGAAAAAAATTCAAGTGGGATTTTGATGCTAATATATCTTTTAACCGTAATAAGATAGAAGGGCTTCCTGGAGACCAATTTGCACAGTCATGGAGCGATGCTGATGCAGTTTTTATTCAACGTAATGGAATGCCTATCGGTACCATATTTGGTTATGTTGAGGATGGTTTCTATGATAATATAGCAGAGGTAAGAGCCGATCCTTTTTATGCCAATGAATCGGAAGCTGTTTGTAAATCAATGATAGGTGAAGTGAAATATAAAGATCTTGATGGGAAACCTGGTATAACAGACGCTGATAGACAAATTATAGGTGACGCCAATCCAGATTTTACATTTGGTATGACTCACAATTTCTCCTATAAGAATTTTTCATTAAGTTTTTTCTTGCAAGGATGCGTTGGAGGGGATATCTTTAATGCTAATTTAATAAAGGTGACTATGAGTGGTATAGGTAACATCCCACAAGAAATGTATGATACTCGTTGGACGCCAGAGAATCGAGATTTGGCACAATGGCCCAAAGCGTATTCTGGGTATGGTAGAACAATGAAACTATCGGATCGGTATGTGGAAGATGGATCTTATTTGAGAATGAAGAATATTAATTTAGGCTATAGATGGAATGCACCAATAAAAGGTATTGAATATATTAATTTTTATACATCGGTAAGCAATGTATTTACTATTACAAATTATAGTTGGTTTGATCCAGATGTGAATTCTTTTGGAGGAGATGCATCTCGTCGTGGTGTGGATATGTTCTCTTATCCAAGTAGTCGTACTTTCTCATTTGGTGTACAATGCACATTTTAATATTTAATTTTTTAATTAAAGAAACTATGAAAAATATTATATTGAAGTCTATGTTATTATATGGACTGTTTTTGCAGTACTTTCTTGTGATGATTTATTAGAAGAAAAAGTGTATGATTTTATATCTCCAGAGCAGTTGGGAGATAGCGAGAGTGCGAAGTCTCAACTATTAACAGGGACTTATAACACGATTATCTCTAGTTTTATTGCTCCTTCATCTTATTTGTACTTAACAAATATGGATTGTGATTATGCTTCTGGCGCTTCTTGGGCTTTTGGAAATGTTGGCGCTGGAAATGTTAGTGGCTTTTGGGGAAAAGATCATCTGTGGCAAGGTTGTTATACTTTAATTCATCGTGCCAATCTTGCGATATCAAAAATTTCGGCAATGTCTAATATCTCTCAGGAAAGTAAGACAGATGCTATTGGACAACTTTCTTTTTTGAAAGCATGGGCATATTTTAATCTAGTAAGAAACTATGGAGGTGTTCCTATCTTTAGAAAGTCAATATCTGAAGGTGAAGATATGAATCAACCTCGCGCTTCAATTCCTGATGTATATACCCATATTATAGAGTTATTAAAAATAGGTGAAGGTATGTATTCTAAAAATAATAGTGCTTTTATTGAAGGACATGCTTCGAGTGGCGCTGCTAAGGCTTTATTAGCTAAGGTATATGCTACTATGGCTTCTGGTGCACTGTCTGGAGTTCCTGTAGTTGTGAAAGGGGGGGCGCCTAATCTCCCAGAACCTCAGCCCATTACACATATTGCACAAACGGTAGTTGGTTATGAGACGTTTGACCCAGATACATATTATGCATTGGCACGTGATAAAGCATGGGAGGTAATAGAGGAATATACATTATTTGATAAATATATGGATGTGTGGGCTATTGCTAATCGTAATAAGGGAGAGCATATATGGATGGCTCAAGCTAAAAGTGGTGATGATGACTTTGGAAATACAATATGCAAGGACTATGTTGGCATTATGGAAAGTGATGGTTCGCTAGATGGTAATTGGTATGGAATGCGAGATCATTGGTATTTATTATTTGAAGAGAAGGATTTGCGTATTATAGACGGAGTAATTCATCGTTATCCTGCTACTGACTTGGATGAGAATGGTAAAGTTGTATATAATTATTATCCTCGATGGTATGCGAATAAGGTTGCAAACCATGAGGTATATGATAGTGAGGGAAATAGGTTTGATGGAACGGAAGTTTATAAAGAAGGTGAAGGATGGAGTTTGGCAAAATTGACAAAATTTACATTTGTAACAGACCGGAAGCAAACGAAGACTGATTTCCATTTTCCATTACTCCGTTTACCTGATATTATATTGATATATGCAGAAGCGGTAAATGAACTGAATGGCGGTCCTACTGAAGAAGCTTACAAACAAGTTAATAGAATACGTACTCGTTCTAATGCAACTCCTTTTTCTAATATGAATCAAGATGAATTTCGTTCGGCAGTTCTTGAAGAACGTGCGCGTGAATTAGCTTATGAAGCAGATCGACGTTATGATTTATTTCGTTGGGGAATTTATTTAGGGGTAATGAATGCTATTGATATGGATGAACATAATGTAACTAAACGCCGTACAGAACGTAACCTTCTCTATCCGCTACCTACAAGTGAAGTTAATGCAAATGATAAGATTGATTCTAACAATCCTGGTTGGTAACTGCAAATAAGTATTTAGAATAATAAAAATGAAAGAATAATGAAAACTGTAAAATATGTTTTAGTCATGTTGATGACTGCAGGACTTGGAATATTTGCTTCCTGCTCGGATAATGAAAATAGTTGTACCCCTCTTAGTATAACGAGAATATCAACTGTGACAGATAGGGAACAAGGGCTTGAAGTCGCGAATTTAGCACAATATATCATAGTTCAAGGGACAGGATTAGATGGAGTTAAATCTATTCTAGTAAATGATGTTCCAGTAGATATGTCAAATGCATATACAACAGCAAATGAAATAACGTTTCCAATTCCTAGAGTAATACCTGTTGAAGTTAATAATTTAATTACATTATCGACTGCTACAGAATCTACTACAGCTCCTCTTTCTGTTTTTATTCCAGATTTGAGAGTGGATGGTATGTATAATGAATTTACTCCTGCTGGGGGGACAATGAAAATTGTAGGTGATTTTTTTGATTTATATGAAATAACAACAGAGAGTGGACAATTATTCTTTGGCGATCAAGAGATGGATATTATACGAGCTGTGCAGGATACTCTTTATTTTAATTTACCAGAAGATGCTATAGCGGGTACTAAAATAAAAATTGTTAGCCCAATAGCTGGCGAGAGATTAGTTCCTGGCAGATATTATGAGAGGGGAAATATGTTATGTGATTATGACCCATATACAGGTTGGGGAGGAAATAATTATGTGAATAATGGACCGGTTCCTGAACCTATTACAGGGAATTATTCACGTTTTAAAATTGCTAAAGAAGATGCTGCTGATTGGGAATGGAGTGGTACTGTTGCAATAGCTCAAATAGGGGTTAATTATTGGGATGATGTAAAGGCTAATCAAGATAATTATCAGTTAAAGTTTGAGGTAAATACTTTGACAGCATTAAGTAAGCGACAGATTCGTTTCTTTTTTGAACAAATTAATTATGATTGGGAACCTTTTGCTTCTGGACTCGCTTTTAAAACAAATGGTGAATGGCAGACGATTAGTATTGATCTAAATGAGGTTTGGAAAGGGGATGTGCCTAATACTGGCACATTACAAGTTATGGGAAATAGCTTTGCAGAGGATACAGATATTTGTTTTGACAATTTCCGAATTGTACCGAAAAACTAAAATAAGCAATAGCTTAAAATCGTATATGGTTAAGAGAGGTAGCTGCTCTTGCATTTCTACCTCTCTTTTGTTTTCTTAAATAACATAAAAATGATCTATAGAATTCAGTATTTGTTGATTTTGTTATGTTTGCCCTTTTATTTGTTTGCACAGGATCAATTTGAAATAAGGGGGGTACTGCCTTGGCATAATTTTTTATCAGGACCAACATCTTGGAATATAGAAGACTATCAGAAATATCTTGATGAGTGTGAGAGGAATGGAATTAACTTTATTGGGTTCCATAATTATACTGGCGGTGGAGAACGTTATGCCACTTATGTAGAACCGATGATCAAGATAGAATATAAGGATATTCTTCCTCAAGCTTGTTTTGATAATTCTCTTACTGCACGTTGGGGGTATTTACCTATGAAAGTGAAAGATTATGCTTTCGGTACTGACCGTGTATTTTCTTTGCCAGAAGGTGCGGAGGCTTTTGGTAGTGATGCTTCTGTAACTTCTTCTACTCCACGAGAGCATTATGAGAAATCGCAGACATTGATGCGTGATGTTTTGAGCATGGCCCATGAACGTGGTATACGTATGGCAATGGGATTTGAATTTGGAGTAATTCCTCCTGAATATTTTTCTTTGAATGTAGCGGGCGACTGTTTTTACTGGCCTGGGGAGTCTAACATGATTCCGAATCCAAAAAGTCAGATAGCGATAGAGATACATTATGCAGCACTTGATAATGTTTTGGAAACCTATCCTGATATTGATTATGTCTGGTTATGGTTGAATGAACACTCATTCATGGGAGTGAATATAGAGAAAGCTTTGGAGAATGCTTCTTTTGCTGAAGCATATAACGTCGGACAAGGTTATTTTAAAGAGGCAGCTGATAGTGCAGCCCGTTTTGTCGGAGTTTGGGCACTTGAATATATGAAATTGACATCGGACTATTTGAAATCTAAAGGTTCGAATGCAAAAGTAATTCTTGGAGGATGGGGAGGTGGTCATCAATTACCTTCCTTATTGAAAGGACTGGACAGAGCTCTGCCAAAGGATATCATATTCAGTTGTTTAAATCCTGATTTAGGAAAAAGTCCACAGCCTGAATTCTTGTCTGATATAGCTAAGAACAGAACTGTGTGGGCAGTACCTTGGTTGGAGGGAGATCATCAGCTTTGGCATTTTCAACCACGTGTAGAAATGATGCGTGATCATGTGAAACTTGCTGCAAAGCAGAATCTGGATGGGGTGATTGCTATTCACTGGCGTACGGAAGAGCCTCGTTTTAATTTTAGAACATTTGCTCATTTTGCTTCAAATAAGACAGACAATAAGACTGTAGAACAGTTATATGAAGAATATCTGACTGAGGATATGGGTAATAAGGCTGCAAAACTATTGGCTCCTCTGTTGGCACAAATGGATATTAAACAAATACAATGGAATGTCCCCTCACCAGAATTTTATGCCTTCACTCCTGAATGGGGATTATTGGATGATCAAAATGTGAAACTGCGGGAAAGTTTGATTCGGACTGCTGAACAGGTCCTGAAAAAAACAGAGGGCAGCCAGCGAGATAATTTGCAACGTTTCATTGCAATGTTCCGTTTTGAATTGCTATTGGGAGAGGTTGATAAAGCTATGATGCCTGCATTTATTCTTAAGAAGAATGACAGACAGGGCGTTGCGGCCAGTTCGTTCGAAGAATATGAAGAGGCTTATCGTAGCCTTATGGCGGCTCCGGTGAAAGATATGTTTGAGACTTATATGCAAAGAGTTCATTCTCGTGGAGAATTAGGTGTGTTAAGCTCTTTAAACCAGCGTTTATGGAGAGAATACAATGATTTGAAGTCTTATCTTGAAACAAAATTGAAGAGATGATGAAAGATTGGAAGAAATATTTATTAGGATATTGCCTGATAGCTGTTTTAGTTCTACCTGTTCAAGCACAGATTTTACAAATAGGTAGTGGAACCTCATTAGAAAACTATGCAGCATCGGAACTGCAGAGATACTATTATCAGCTATCCGGTAAACTTTTGAATATCGAGAGGACAGCCTCGGCAAATCTAAAATCAGATTTTATATTAACCACATTAGATAATCCATTAGTGGATGATTGGCAAAAGAAAGGTATACTTAAGCTAAAAGAGAAGCCAGGAGAACAAGGGTATATACTTCAAACAGTAAAGAATGCAGGTCGTCGTACTTTATTGATTGCCGGAACAGATCCTTGCGGGTTACTTTATGGAGTATATGGCTTACTCGAGGATCATTTGGGAGTGCGTTTTTATATGAGTGGTGATATCTTGCCTGAAAAAAGAATGAGAGGTCACCTTCCTGTGATAAACGATGTACGTACTCCTCAAATGCGTATTAGAGGATTCCTTCCATGGACCAATTTCCCGCAATCAGCTACTATTTATTCCTGGAATGATTGGAGGTATGTTATTGATCAAGCGGCAAAAATGCGTATGAATTTTATTATGATTCATAATTATAATGGTTTTTGCGGGCATAATGAAACTTTTCATAATTTTGAATATAATGGCTATTTATCCAGAGGGTGGATGCCGACTATAAAAACAGGACATGGCTGGTTGTGTCCGGGATGGGATATTAATGAATACCGTTTTGGAGCTTCTGAAATTTATGATGATTATGATTTTGGAGCAGATTATGGACTTCATAATGAGACATTGACTAATAGTCAGATAAAAGAAAAAGGTGAAACCGTTTTTCGTAAGGTGATAGATTATGCACATCAGCGCGGAGTAAAGATTGGATTAGGACTTGACATTGATGTGATTCTTCCTGAATATCAAGTATCTGCTGATGAACGCGGTGTAATTGCTGCGCAAACAGCACAGTTAGCCAAGCAATATCCATATTTGGACTATTTGTTCTGTTTTCAATCAGAGGGAAGCAAAGATTCCGTTTTCTATGCTAAATGGCAGAGAGTTTTTGATGGTTTTTATGAAGATATGAAGCGGCTTTCACCGTCAACTCACATTGTTGTATCAGGTTGGGGAATGACGGCGGAATCTGTTGCGCGCCTACCGAAAGATGTTATTTGTGCTCCGATATCTTATTATTCCGCAGCATTTGAACCGGGGAATATATATGGAGAGCGTGAATATTGGGGATGTCCATGGTTAGAGAGAGATTGGAGTAGTTCACAGTATTATTATCCTTATAATGTGGATTTATCAGAAACAATTCATGCTTATGAGAAAGCTTCGGAGAATATGAAAGGATTTTATGCTTTAACTTGGCGTTTAACGGATGCAGTTTCTCCTAAAATGTGGTATATAAGTAAAGCACCTTGGTATGAAGCTGAAGAATTGAACTCTTCGAAAAAAGTTTATGGAGACTATGCTAAAACAAATTATGGAGAGTCTGTTGCTGAACCGATTACTGCCATTATAAATCAAAATGAACCATTTGCTACAGATTTTGCAGAGTGTCAGGCGACACCGGGTTTTAATGAGGTTGTAAATACTTATCCTTTAATGAATATTCAGTCGTTATCCTTTGCCGGAAAACATGGTGAACTTATGAAGATAGATGCAGTAAACTTTCAGGAAAAGAAAGGAACAAAAAATGCGCCAAGTGATGAGGGAGGAGAATGTGTAGGCTATATAATGGCTGGTGATTGGTTGAAATATGATCAGGTTCATTTTAAAGATGATGTTTCTTTCATATCCCTCAGAGTTGCTTCTGCCTCAAATGGAGGTATTATTACTATTTCTATAGGGAAACTTGATGGACCTATGATTGCTTCTATTGATGTGAAAAACACAGAAGGGTGGCAGGCATGGAAAAGCTTGACTGTTCCAGTTAAAATAGATAAAGGAATTTATTCTCTTTATGTTAGTTTTTATCCTTTCAACGATATAATACAGGCTAATAAATTGGCTGAAAAGCAATTGAATACGATTGATAGTTGCATGGCTTGGGTTACTAATTTAGGGCAGAGGAAACGTTTATCTTATTTACGTGCACGTATTGCAGGTGCTAAATACCATATTGCACTAAATTCTGAGTTTGAAAAATACCAATGGACTGATTTGCCGGGTCAAATGGATAGTTGGGCTCGTAGTTTCTTGTACCGTATTGATGACATTTCATCTTTTGGAAATATTATGAGTACACAGAACCGTTTTGTACAGCAGAATTACGTAGAGAAGATAAATAAATTACGTAAATACCAAAGAGTGAAAGCTCCTTCCCATGTTACTGCTAAAGGAACGCAAAATGGAGCGTTGGTGACATGGCGTAATGAAGAACCGGGAGCAGACATTTTTGTTGTGTGCCGGGATGGTAAGGAAATTGCATCACTACCTATCAGTGCTAATCAATATGTCGATACATTTAATGGAAAAGCCTCCTATACAGTATATGTGATTGATACGGATGGAAATAGAAGTCTTGCTAGTATTCCGTATTATTGCTTAGCTGGTGATGCCGATAATGAGGCTCCTGTTATTGTAAATCCTTCTCCAGTGACCTCGGTTGCTCAGGGACATGATGTTAACATAAAGCTGTCTATGGTTGATAATCGTTCCGTTGAAGATCTTTCTGCTGTGCTTCATTACCGTACTATAGGTTGTAAAGAGTGGAAGCAGATACCGTTTAAACATAGAATAAGAGCTGCTTTTGCGGTAACTGTTCCTGCTGAAGAGTTTTCTATTCAAGGAATGGAATATTATATTACTGCCTCTGATTCCCGTAATGTGGCTATGTATCCGGCAGACGCACCTGCACGACTCCATACAATTATTGTGACGGGCAGTGGAAGTAATAAATTACCTTCTCCGGTTATAAGACTCACTGCTGGTAATCAATTAAAGTGGGAAAAAAATCCTGATGTGGATATGTATCGGATTTATCGTAGTAAATCTTCTGATTTTGCAACGGATGCTTCTTCCTTTATAACATTTGTAGGAGGACAGACAACTTCTTTTTATGATAATGGGATAGATTTGGACGGCACTTCTTTGAAAGGAACTTACTTTTATCGTGTGACGGCCGTTAGCAGTGATGATATGGAAAGTAATGCTTCTGAAATCATTAAAATAGATTATAAATGAAAAGAGTATATATTTATATAGTGATTGCTCTATGTGGAGTTTCTGCATGTACCTCTTCTCGTCAGCGGATTTTGGAAGATACCAGATTGGGCTTAGTGGATAAACACGCTACCGACTTAACTGCTATTCTGTTTCATAATCTGAAGCAAATGACCGGAAAGTATGTAGTATATGGGCAACACAATTATGAAATGGATGGATTTGATTCAGATACCAGCCGTTGGCGTGATGAACAGAATCGTTGTGATGCTTATGATGTGACAGGGGCTTATCCGGCCATGGCCAGTTTTGATTTTCTGCATTTCACGAATCCGGTCAGTTGGGAGACGAAAAATCTGGATTATATCAAGAGTAAATTTTATGCTGCTTATGAGCGTGGAAATGTGCTCACTTTTTGCTGGCATTACTATAATCCGGTTACGGGGAATAATTTCTATGATACTACGCAGGTGGTGAAACATATTCTTCCTGGCGGATCACGTCATGAAACATTTAAAAGCGATTTGAAGATTATTGCAGACTTTGCCCATAATGCTAAGAATCATGCCGGTGAACTGATTCCTATTATTTTTCGACCTTGGCATGAGTTTGATGGAAATTGGTTTTGGTGGGGAAGGAACCATTGTACAGTAGAAGAGTTCAAAGAACTCTACCGTTTTACTGTCACCTATTTAAGGGATTCTCTGCAAGTACATAACTTTTTATATGCATTTTCTCCTGATTGTGGATTTACGACTGAAAAGGAGTTTTTGGAGCGCTATCCGGGAGATGAGTATGTGGATGTAGTAGGTATGGATAATTATTGGGATTTTAGGCCGGATGGTGGAGATACAAGTTTAGTCGTATTGAAATCTCGCATTCTGACTAAATATGCCAAGGAACATAATAAGCTGTCTGCTATTACTGAGACTGGAACGCAGACTAGAGACTCTTTATGGTATTCACAACTACTGAATATTTTATATTTGGAAGGAGTAGAGTTGAATTATTTGTGTACCTGGTCAGGTTTTGCTCCTTATAAAGGACATCCTGCTGCATCGGATTTTTATCAGTTTAAAGAAGACTCTTTGATTTTATTTGCTGATGAAGCACCGGATTTTTATGTTCTGACCAAATGAAATAATATTATAGAAAAAACAAATAGCCATGAAACAGATAAGTATTCTCTTTTTCACTCTTCTGCTGTTGGGAGCATGTGTGAAAGCACCTACGCAGACAGATAATTTTGTGAAGATTGTTGATGGACGTTTCTCTGTCAATGATAAACCGTATTATTATATCGGCACTAATTTTTGGTATGCCGCTATATTAGGATCACAGGGGCAAGGCGGTAATCGGGAACGTCTGCTTAAAGAACTTGATTTCATGAAAGCCAATGGTATTACTAATTTGCGTGTATTAGTTGGCGCAGATGGAATAGATGGAATTATGACAAAAGCAGAACCAGCGCTTCAAACGGCTCCCGGTGTGTATAATGATACTATTTTTGATGGCTTAGATTTCTTCCTGTCGGAGTTGGGCAAAAGAGGTATGCACGCCGTATTGTTCTTAAATAACAGTTGGGAGTGGTCCGGAGGATATTCACAATACCTCTATTGGAGTGGTCATGGTGAAGTACCTATGCCTAAAGTGGCAGGATGGAATGCCTTTTCAAACTATGTTGCTCAGTATGCAAAATCAGAGAAAGCCCATAAATTATTTGAGAATCATGTACGTCAGGTGGTGAGTCGTGTCAACCGCTATACTAAGCTGAAATACAGTGATGATCCGGCTATCATGGCATGGCAGATAGGTAATGAGCCCCGTCCGTTTGGTGAGGAAAATAAGGAGAGTTTTGCTAAATGGATAGCTGAATGTGCTGCACTTATTAAGTCTATTGACCCTAATCACTTGATCTCCGTTGGTTCGGAAGGTATGGCAGGTTGTGAAGGAGATTTGGGTTTGTGGGTGAAACTCCATCAGGATATCAATATAGATTATTCAACGATTCACATCTGGCCGAATAATTGGGGGTGGATAGATAAGACTGATATTCCGGGAACCTTGGATAAAGCCATTGCAAATACTCGTGAATATATTGATGTACATGTTGCGGAAGCACAAAAAATGAATAAACCGTTAGTTCTTGAAGAATTTGGACTGCCGAGAGATAGCGTGATGTTTGATAGGAAGAGTTCTACAGTTCTGAGAGACCGGTACTATGAAGAAATTTTTGAAATAGTAAAAGAACATGCTATACAAAAAAGTGTATTTCAAGGATGCAACTTCTGGGCTTGGGGAGGATTTGCACAACCACAACATCTTTTCTGGCAAAAAGGAGACGACTATATGGGGGATCCGGGACAAGAAGAACAGGGGTTGAATTCTGTATATGATACCGACACTACAGTGAAGCTTGTTGCGGATATTGTGAATGAAATAAACCAAATCACTCAGATGAAATGAAAAAGAAAGTCATATGCTCAGTTTTGTTAGGCTTGATGGTATCTGGACAATTAATAGGAGCAGATTATATTAAGCCGAAGAAAGATAAAAAAACAGGAATATCCTACTATGATCTGAATAAGAACGGCCATCTTGATATCTATGAGAATCCTGCTTTTGCAGTAGAAGAACGTGTCCGTGCTTTACTTTCTCAGATGACTCTAGAAGAGAAAGTCGGCCAGATGCTTACTTCTTTAGGATGGCCGATGTATGAGCGCCAAGGGAATACAATCCGCCTGACTGAGCAATTGGTTCGGGAGATTGAAGAGTATCACACTGGTTCGCTTTGGGGATTTATGCGTGCTGACCCATGGACACAACGTACGTTGACTACCGGGTTAACTCCTGCATTGGCAGCCAAGGCTTCAAATATGCTTCAAAAATATGCAATAGAACATGGGCGTTTAGGAATTCCCCTGTTTTTGGCAGAAGAGTGTCCGCATGGACACATGGCTATCGGAACAACTGTATTTCCGACGTCTATTGGGCAGGCTAGTACCTGGAATCCTGAGTTAATCAGAAGAATGGGGCGTGCTATTGCTACTGAGGCAAGTGCACAGGGAGCGCATATCGGTTATGGTCCGGTACTTGATTTGGCCCGTGATCCCCGCTGGTCCAGGGTAGAAGAAACGTATGGTGAGGATGCTTATCTCAATGGCGTGATGGGGGCTGCTTTAGTAAAAGGTTTCCAAGGTGAGTTTCCAAGAACTAAAGGTAAAGTAATCGCTACTTTAAAACATTTTGCTGCTTATGGCTGGACAGAAGGCGGACATAATGGAGGAAGTGCTCATGTTGGTAATCGGGAAATGGAAGAAGCTATTTATCCCCCTTTCCGGGAAGCTGTTGCTGCCGGAGCATTGTCTGTGATGAGCTCCTATAATGAAATCGATGGTATTCCTTGTACTGCTAATTCTAATTTATTAACCGGATTATTGAAAAAACGTTGGCAATTTAAAGGTTTTGTCGTTTCTGATCTTTATGCAATCGGAGGGCTTCGGGAACATGGAGTTGCAGATACGGATTATGAGGCAGCAGTGAAAGCTGTAAATGCGGGTGTGGATAGTGATTTAGGAACAAATGTTTATGCCGGGCAATTGGTAAATGCCGTAAAAAGGGGAGATGTGCAGGAGGTTGTGATTAATAAAGCTGTCAGCCGGATACTTGCTCTAAAGTTCCATATGGGTTTATTTGATCATCCTTTTGTTGATGAGCGGGAACCGGAACAAGTCGTGGCATCAACAGAACATCTGGAATTGGCTCGTGAAGTAGCTCGTCAATCTATCATTTTATTAAAGAATAAGAATGAGTTGCTCCCTTTGAATAAAAAGATGAAGACTATTGCGGTTATTGGTCCGAATGCTGATAATATATACAATATGCTGGGAGATTATACGGCACCTCAAAGTGAGTCTTCGGTAGTTACGGTATTGGATGGTATCCGTCAGAAAGTTTCCAATGATACACATATTATATATGCTAAAGGGTGTGCTGTGCGTGATTCTTCTAAATCGGGTTTTCAGGAAGCAATAGAAGCAGCCCGGCAGTCGGATGTGGTTGTAATGGTGATGGGTGGTTCCAGTGCCCGTGATTTTTCTTCAAAGTATGAAGAAACGGGTGCAGCAAAAGTCTCTGATAGTCATATCAGTGATATGGAGAGTGGAGAGGGCTATGACCGTTCTACTCTTGAGTTGCTGGGAAGACAGCGGGAACTGATACGAGAAGTGGGAAAATTAAATAAACCTATTGTATTGGTATTGATTAAAGGGCGCCCCTTATTACTGGAAGGTATTGAAGCAGAAGTCGATGCTATCGTTGACGCCTGGTATCCGGGTATGCAAGGAGGAAATGCAGTTGCCGATGTATTGTTCGGTGATTATAATCCAGCCGGGCGCTTGACTATTTCAGTACCACGCTCTGTAGGACAGCTTCCGGTATATTATAATACAAAACGGAAAGGAAACCGCAGTAAATACATAGAAGAAGAGGGTACACCTCGCTATCCTTTTGGTTATGGACTCAGCTATACATCTTTCAATTATTCGGACTTGAAGGCGGAGGTTGTAGAAGCAGAAGATAGCTGCCTGGTAAATATTTCAGTGAAGGTACGGAATGAAGGCTCACGGGATGGAGATGAGGTCGTTCAACTTTATCTTCGTGATGAAGTGGCCAGCTTTACTACTCCTTTTAAGCAGTTATGTGGATTTCAACGGATACATTTGAAAGTTGGTGAGACAAAGGAAATAACATTCCGGTTAGATAAGAAATCACTGGCACTCTATATGCAAAATGAAGAGTGGGCTGTAGAACCCGGTCGTTTTACATTGATGCTTGGTGGTTCTTCTGAACAAATTTATCAGCAAAAAGAAATTGAGATAACCAAAAGATATACTTTTAAAATGTAAATATCATGAGTAAATCAAGAGATAGAGTGCTCCAGGCACTGAATCATCAGAATACTGATTATGTTCCGGTAGATTTTGGTTCTACTGCAGTGACAGGTATTCATTGCCGTATTGTAGAAGCTTTACGAAATCATTATGGATTGGAGTCTAAGCCTGTGAAAATAGTGGATGCTTTTCAAATGTTGGGTGAAGTTGATGAGGAACTTGCAGAACTGTTGGGAGTAGATTGTATCGGTATTGGTGGAGCGAAGGATATATTTGATCTGGATACCACACAACTTCATGAACAGGTCACTCCGTGGGGGCAGCGTGTATTAGTTCCTTTGAGTATGGATCTTACACCGGATAGCCAGGGAGATGTTTATGTTTATGCCGGTGGTGATAAAACATATCCTCCCAGTGCTGTGATGCCCAAAGGATGTTATTTTATCAATGCCATTGAAAGACAGCAACCTATTGATGAAGAAAAATTGAATCCCGAAGATAATGTTGAAGAGTTTACATTGTTGACGGATGCTGACCTTGCTTACTATAAAGAACTAGTGGATAAGGTGTCTGGTTCAGGAAAAGCCGTAGTTGCCAGTTTCGGAGGGACGGCTTTAGGGGATGTAGCATTTGTTCCGGGTATGGGATTGAAAGAACCGAAAGGTATCCGTAGTGTCGTAGAATGGTATATGTCGACAGCTATGCGTCAGGATTATCTCCATCAGGTATTTGAGAAAGAGATTGATATCGCGATAGCCAACTATGAAAAACTTTGGAATACATTGGGAGATAAAGTCGATGTTGTACTGACTTGTGGAACTGATTTCGGTTCTCAGGAATCTCAGTTCTGCTCTCTTGATACGTTCAAAGAACTTTGGTTGCCTCATTATCGTCGTATGAATGACTGGATACATCAGCATACTACATGGAAAGTTTTCAAACATTCATGTGGGGCTATTATTCCTATCCTTCCGGGTTTGATAGAGGCGGGGTTCGATATTATCAATCCGGTACAGATTAATGCCAAAGATATGGATTCACATAGGCTGAAGGAAGAGTTTGGTTCTCAACTCACTTTTTGGGGTGGGGGAATCGATACGCAACAAATATTGCCCTTTGGTACTCCCGATGAAATTCGTCGCCATGTGATAGGACAGTGTGAGATCCTGGGGCGTGATGGAGGTTTTATTTTTAATGCAGTGCATAATATACAGGCTAATGTTCCGATTGAAAATGTAGTTGCTTTATTTGATACTTTGAAAAGTCTTAGAAATTAATAACCTAAATATAGAAAAGTAATGATGAATAATCTGAATGAATTATATGATGCAATTTTGGTAGGTAAACTGGAAGATGCAGTAAAAGTAACCAAAATAGCAGTTGAAGAAGGAATGACTCCTCATGAAATTATAAACCAATACATGATTAAAGCGATGGAGGAAATCGGAAGTCGTTTTGAGGCTGGTAAAGTTTTTGTTCCGAATCTTCTGATGAGTGCCCGTGCCATGCGTGGTGCTTTGGATGTCCTGAAACCTTTGATGCAGGGACAAGTCGATTCTTATATTGGTAAGATTGTGATAGGTACTGTAAAAGGAGATCTGCATGATATCGGTAAGAATCTTGTAGCTTCCATGTTTGAAGGGTGTGGCTTTGAAGTTATTAATCTGGGAGTTGATGTGTCGAGTGATAAATTTATCAGTGCTGCTCTGGAGAATAAGGCGGATATTATTTGTATGTCGGCTCTACTTACCACGACCATGAACTATATGAAGGAAGTAGTTGCAGCCGTTGAAGCTTCCGAATTGAAAGGAAAGGTGAAGATTATGGTTGGAGGAGCTCCTGTGAATGATGCTTTTGCAAAAGCAATAGGTGCCGATGCATATACCAGTAATGCCAACGCTGCTGTTGTAATGGCCAAGAAACTCATTGCTGCAAATTAATTTTTGAAAAGAATCTTATGATGAATAGGGAGATTTATCAATACGAGCTACCTTGGAATGCACTTCAACTTAATTCGGAAGATATTTATCTTTCAATGGGAGTTGGTTATGTCCCGGATGAAGAGATGCTAAAGCAACTTGATCTTTTGAAAAAAGAGATTGCTGTTCGATGTCGTCCACGTTGCCTTTATGCTTTTTTTGAAGCCAGTCCGGCAACTAAAAATCATATAGGCATAGGTGGTGTGGAGCTACATACCGGTGCAGTTATTACTCCCTATTTGTTGGATGCTGACCGATATGTACTGTTTATAGCTACTGCCGGACAGGAGTTCGAACAGTTCCAGCATGAAGTAAAATCTTCCGGTGATATTTTGCAGGAGTTTTTGCTTGATTCCTTGGGCTCTGCAATTGCGGAGGCAGTTGTACGCGAAGTGTGTAGTAAAGTTGAAAACTATGTTTTGCCACTGGGATATGGTGTAAGTCATCCGTATAGTCCGGGATATTGCGGTTGGCATGTGACACAGCAAAAGTTTTTATTTTCTTTACTGCCGGAACAACCTTGTGGAGTTCGTTTGAGTGAGTCCTCTCTAATGTCTCCCATTAAATCGGTAAGTGGAGTAATTGCTGTAGGTGAGAGAATCGTGAAACGTAAATATGGCTGTGAGCTTTGTGGCAAAGCAGACTGCTATAAGAATAGAAACAAATTAAAAAAGTGATTGCCATGAATATATCAAAATGGATTGAAGATATAATTACTTCTGATAAAAGTTTGTCTATGCCTATCATGACTCATCCGGGTATTGAATTATTAGGTAAGAAAGTACTAGATGCCGTGACTGATGGTGAAGTTCATTTCCAAGCTATTCATGCTTTGAATGAGCGCTTTCCCCAGGCTATGGCATGTACTGCCATTATGGACCTGACTGTAGAAGCTGAAGCTTTCGGGAGTCAACTCTGTATGAGTGAACATGAGGTTCCTACGGTTACAGGCCGTTTGTTGACCTCATTTGAAGAGGTGAACGCATTACAGATTCCTTCTTTGGATAGTGCGAGAGTTCCCCAGTATCTGAAGGCGAATGCTATGGCTGCTGCCGGAATAAATAAACCTGTCTTTGCCGGTTGTATAGGTCCTTATTCACTTGCCGGACGGTTGTTTGATATGACTGAAATAATGATGGCGATATATACTGAACCTCAGACTGCTACTTTATTACTTGAAAAATGCAAGGAATTCCTTCTTAGTTATTGTCAGGCAATAAAGGCAACAGGAGTGGCCGGAGTCGTAATGGCAGAGCCGGCGGCGGGATTACTTTCTGATGAAGATTGTTTTCAGTATTCTTCATTATATGTAAAACAGATCATTGAAGCGGTACAAGATGATTCGTTTGCAGTGATTCTTCATAACTGTGGTAATACAGGACATTGTACTCCTGCCATGTTGAAAACCGGTGCTAAAGGATATCATTTTGGAAATAAGGCTGATATGGTAGAAGCGCTGAAAGTTTGTCCTGCAGATGTATTGGTTATGGGTAATCTGGATCCGGTTGGTATTTTCAAGATGGCCTCGCCGGAAGTAGTTGCCCGTCAGACAGAGGAGCTTCTGAATCGCACATCTTCATATCCGAATTTTGTAATTTCAAGTGGTTGTGATACCCCTCCGGAAGTTCCATTTGCCAATATTGAAGCTTTTTATCAGGCAGTGGAGAGATATAATAATGAATGTGGCAGATAAAGACAATAAAGAGATAAAATTGTATCAGTTTATCCATTTACAGTCAGCTATCTTTGTCGTGTAAAATAAATGGGAACCTAAATAGAATAAAAATGAATAAGCTTAAAGGGATTACGTTAACATTGGCCACTACTGCTCTTGTAGCATGTGGACCGGGTCAGAAACAGTCAAATTTTAGTTCGTCTTCTATGCATACAACAGAAACGGAGAATTTACTTGCTAACCTTAAAAAAGTATCATCTAAAGGGATTATGTTTGGACATCATGATGATACTAACTATGGTATAGGTTGGGATGGTGAAGAGGGACGCTCCGACGTAAAAAGCGTGTGCGGAGATTATCCCGCTGTTATCAGTTTCGATCTGGGACATATAGAACTGGGTGATACAGTGAGTCTGGATAATGTTCCGTTCAGTAAGATTCGTCAAGAAATACTGAGCCAATATAAAAGAGGAGGAATGTCTTCTTTGAGCTGGCACTTACGTAATCCTCTGACAGGTGGAGACTCATGGGATGTATCAGATACAACAGTGGTGAAGTCTGTTCTTCCTGGAGGAAGCAATCATGAGAAATTCACCGGCTGGGTAAGTAAAGTATCTGCCTTTATTAATTCTTTGCAGACAGAGGATGGAGTAAAAGTCCCCGTACTTTTCCGACCGTGGCATGAGCATACAGGTAGCTGGTTCTGGTGGGGTGAGAAGCTCTGTACTCCCGAAGAATATAAAGCACTTTGGCAAATGACGGTGGATATTCTTCGTGAAGATGGTGTGAATAATGCTCTTTATGCTTACTCCCCCGGTTCCGAGCCACAAGATACTGTACAATACCTGAATCGTTATCCGGGAGATGAACTGGTTGATGTAATCGGCTTCGATACTTATCAATTTGATCGTGATAGTTATATTGCTAATCTTGAAAAATCGCTTGCCATTATAGATAGTATCGGTAAAACACACAATAAAGTAATTGCTATCACTGAAACCGGATATGAGGGTATTTCCGATTCGAAATGGTGGACTGAAACTTTATTACCTGTCATAGAGAAGTATCCGATAGTTTATGTGCTAGTTTGGCGCAATGCTCGTGAGCGCGTAACTCATTTCTATGCTCCTTATCCAGGGCAAGTCTCTGCTAATGATTTTGTGGAGTTCTATAAAGACCCTAAAACTTTATTTGCAGCGGATGTAAATTCTTTATATAAATAAGAAAATCATCAATATGGGAATTATTAATGATAAGATAAAACAACTCATTCAAGGACATGAGGAGTTGATAACAAGAGAAAATGAGCCAGTAAAGGGTGGCAACGGTATATTCACCCGCTATAAATATCCTGTACTAACCGCCGCGCACACCCCTATCTTCTGGCGTTACGATTTGGATGAAAACAGTAATCCTTATCTAATGGAACGAATCAGCATTAATGCCACGATGAATTCCGGTGCCATAAAATGGAACAATAAGTACTTATTGGTGGTTCGGGTGGAAGGTGCTGATCGTAAATCGTTTTTTGCCATAGCCGAAAGTCCGAATGGTGTTGACAATTTCCGTTTTTGGGATTATCCGATAATGATGCCTGAAGACATTGTTCCGGCAACTAATATTTACGACATGCGTCTCACAGCCCATGAAGACGGTTGGATATATGGTATTTTCTGTGCGGAACGGCACGATGACACAGCTCCTGTGGGAGATTTGTCTTCTGCAACGGCTACGGCAGCTATTGCCCGTACCAAAGACCTGAAAACCTGGGAGCGTCTGCCGGACTTGAAAACTAAAAGTCAGCAACGTAATGTGGTGCTTCATCCGGAATTTGTAGATGGTAAATATGCACTTTATACCCGTCCGCAGGATGGTTTCATAGATGCCGGAAGCGGTGGAGGTATTGGTTGGGCATTGGTGGATGACATAACGCATGCTGAAGTAAAGGAGGAAAAGATTATTGACCAACGCTATTATCATACTATCAAAGAAGTGAAGAATGGCGAAGGGCCGCATCCTATCAAAACCTCTAAGGGGTGGTTGCACTTGGCACATGGAGTACGTGGTTGTGCGGCAGGATTGCGTTACGTACTTTATATGTATATGACAGCCTTGGACGATCCCTCCAAACTGATAGCTGCTCCCGGTGGTTATTTCATGGCTCCCGAAGACGAAGAGCGTATAGGCGATGTAAGCAACGTACTTTTCTCCAACGGTTGGATTGCCGATGAGGACGGAACAGTATTTATCTATTATGCTTCTTCCGATACGCGGATGCATGTGGCAACGTCTACAATTGATAAGTTAGTGGATTACTGTATGAATACTCCTGTTGACGGTTTGAGTTCGTCCGCATCGGTGGACACTTTAAAGAGATTGATAGATAAGAATTTGGAATTATTGAAACAGCAACCTGTTTCTAAATAAACATAGTATGATAAAACTTACAGAGAAAATAGGCTATGGATTTGGAGATATGGCCTCATCCATGTTCTGGAAACTGTTCGGCGCTTATCTGATGATATTCTATACGGATGTTTTCGGTTTGCCGGCTGCGGTGGTAGGGACTATGTTCCTGATAACAAGAATATGGGATTCGGCTTTCGACCCTATTGTCGGAGTTGTTGCCGATCGCACACACTCCCGTTGGGGAAAGTTCCGGCCTTATCTCTTGTGGTTGGCCGTTCCGTTCGGTATCATAGGTGTGCTGACTTTTGTTACTCCGGACTGGAGTCCGATCGGTAAGTTGGTTTATGCTTATGTCACCTATTCGCTGATGATGATGATATATTCTGCCATCAATGTCCCTTACGCTTCTCTATTGGGCGTGATGAGTCCTAATCCTAAAGAACGCAACACACTTTCTACATATAGAATGACCTTTGCCTATATCGGTAGTTTTATAGCTTTGCTGCTGTTTATGCCGTTGGTAAACTTTTTCAGTGGTAACAGTAAGGACTTGGGCGACCAGCAGACCGGTTGGACTATGGCGGTTGTTGTTATAGCCATATTATGTATTATTTTATTCTTCGGTTGTTTTGCCTGGACAAAAGAGCGGGTAAAGCCTATCAAAGAAGCACAGAATCCGTTGAAAGAAGATCTGAAAGATCTGTTTAAAAACAAGCCTTGGTGGATCTTATTGGGTGCGGGTGTGGCTGCTTTGGTATTCAACTCCATTCGTGATGGCGCTACTGTCTATTACTTCAAGTATTTTGTTGTAGAGGAAGATTATGCAACTGTCTCCTTTTTCGGAATGTCATTCGTGTTGAGTGGATTATATCTCGCTTTGGGGCAGGCTGCCAATATAATAGGCGTGATAGCTGCCGCTCCCGTCAGCAACCGCATCGGCAAGCGTAACACCTATATGTGGGCTATGATTATAGCCACAGTCCTTAGCGTTATTTTCTATTGGTTTGATAAGGAAGACCTGATATGGATGTTTGTTTTTCAGGCACTGATCAGCATTTGTGCGGGTAGCATCTTTCCGTTGCTTTGGTCCATGTATGCCGATTGTGCTGATTATTCGGAACTGAAAACCGGTAATCGTGCCACCGGTTTGATATTCTCCTCTTCTTCCATGAGCCAGAAGTTCGGTTGGGCTATCGGGACGGCAATCACCGGCTGGTTGCTTGGCTTTTTTGGCTTTCAGGCAAATGCCGTACAAAGTGAAGAAGCGATTAGCGGTATCAAGATGTTCCTGAGTTTTCTACCGGCGGTAGGCACGATATTGAGTGTGGTCTTCATCAGTATGTACCCGCTTACTGAAAAGAAAATGAAAGATATAACAACTGAATTGGAATGTAAAAGACAATTATAAGAAAATGATGTGTATGAATATACTAAGCGAGATGCAGCTTGAGATGCGCACTGTGCTGGAAGATAATATTCTTTCGTTTTGGGAAGATAAAATGACAGATTCGGTGCATGGTGGTTTCTATGGCCGCATCACCGGGACTGGTAAGCTGGAACCGCAGGCTGTGAAAGGAGCTGTACTCAATGCCCGCATATTGTGGACTTTCTCGTCGGCTTACCGCCTGTTGGGGAAAGCCGAATATCTGGAGACAGCCACTCGTGCCAAACGTGTCATTATTGATCAATTCTACGACAAGGAACAGGGTGGAATATATTGGTCGCTCGACTATGCAGGTCGTCCTGCAGATACCAAGAAACAAATTTATGCCTTAGGTTTTGCCATTTACGGCCTGAGTGAATACCATCGTGCTACCGGAGATGAAGAAGCGCTGACCTATGCCATCCGTCTCTTCAAAAGCATTGAACAATATAGTTTCGATTCCGTAAAGAACGGTTATTGCGAAGCATTAACTCGTGATTGGAACGATATTTCCGATATGCGTCTCAGTGACAAGGATGAGAATGAACGCAAGACCATGAATACCCATTTGCACATTTTGGAGCCTTACACAAATCTCTATCGCGTGTGGAAAGACGCCGTTCTTGAGAAGCAACTTCGTAACCTGATAGAGCTTTTCACAGATAAGATATTGAACCAGCAAACCGGACATTTGGAGCTCTTTTTTGATGATGATTGGGTGAGCAAATACCGTATCATATCCTATGGGCATGACATTGAGGCTTCCTGGCTGATTCATGAGGCGGCTTTAGTCTTGGGAGATAAAGCGCTGTTGGAGAAAGTGGAACCTTTGGTGGAGTACATTGCGGCCGCAGCCGATGAAGGATTGACGTCCGAGGGCGGCATGATTTACGAGACTTTCCCCGACAAAGGCACCACAGACCGGGATTGCCATTGGTGGGTGCAAGCCGAAAACGTGGTGGGGCACATTAATCTTTATCAACATTTCGATGATGAAGTGGCTCTTCAGAAAGCATCTCGCTGTTGGGAGTATATCAAGAAGCATTTGATAGATTACAAAAACGGAGAATGGTATTGGAGCGTTCGTGCCGACGGAACGGTAAACACAGCCGATGATAAGGCGGGTTTCTGGAAATGCCCCTATCATAACGGGCGCATGTGTATGGAAATGATAGAGCGCTTTTCATAAAAAACAGGTTAGTTGTTTTCAGGTTGAGGCTATATTAGAGTGAGGTATTGGGGAATATCCATTCTGATATAGCCTTTCCGTTATGTATAGGAACGTATCATCCTGTGACTTTGTCTGTCTCCGGTTCGAAGAGTTTATTGCTGAGTGCCTGCAAAGCTCTTTTCTTATCTTCTGTCTTAATGACGAATGCCACGTCACTGTCATTGCTGCCATACGAAATCATACGTAGCGGGATATCTGCCAGGGCTTCTATAATTTGTGCTTCGACACCGGCATACTGCCAACGCATGTTTCCCACCACGGATACAATAGACATGCGGTCTTCCATCAGAATTTTGGCATATTGTTCCAGTTCCGCAAGGATTTTGCATAGACGCTCGCTGTTGTCTATGGCGACGGACACATCCTGATTGGATGAAACCAACAAACAAAGCGGGGTTCTGTGCTTGGCAAACGTATCAAAAATCTTACTGATAAACTGATAAGGACATAAGCAATGTTTCGACTCGAATTTCACGTAGAAGATATTGTCTTTGGCGGCTATGGCCTTGATGATATTGTCGTCCTGCAAATCCGAAATCAATGTTCCCTCTGCCTGAGGATTCATTGAGCTGAGTAACCGTACCGGGATATTGCGCTTGCGTGCCGGAGCGATGCAAAACGGGTGCAATATTTTTGCTCCGTAAAAGGCCAGTTGTTCGGCTTCGTTGAAACTGAGATGCTTTACGGAACGGGTTCCCGATACTTCACGCGGGTCATTATTGTGCATCCCGTCAATGTCCGTCCATATCTGTATTTCCTCTGCGCAGATGGCAGCGCCGATGAGCGATGCAGTATAGTCGCTGCCGCCCCGTTTCAGGTTGTCCGTTTCATTATAAGCATTTTTGCAGATATACCCTTGAGTAATAAAAAGATTGATGCCGGGATACTGTGCCAATTGCGCCTGCAGTTTTTCCTCTATATATTTCAAGTCCGGTTCTCCTTCCGGTCCGGTACGCATAAAGTCGAAAGCGGAGAGCAGGATATTGGCAATCTTTCGTTCCCGCAGGTAGAAGTGCAGCAGGGCTGTACTGATAAGTTCTCCTTGTGCCAATACCTCTTTTTCTTCAATCGAGGTGAATTCATCATTGATAAATTGCCAGAGTCGCTGGAAGCGGTCGAGAATATAATCTATTGCTTCTCGCTTTGTGGACTCGTCTGTCAACAGTTCGTTGGCGAAGTCAATGAACTGGAATTCCATCCGGGTGATTTTCTCGTGTGCCTGTTCTATATCGCGGTTGAACAGGTTGGCTGCAATTTCTTCCAGATGATTGGTTGTGCCTGCCGTTGCGGACAGGACTACAATCTTCGGTGTGGACTCTGAAATGAGTTCCGCTACGTGTTTCATTCTCTCTACTGTGCCGACGGAAGTACCGCCGAATTTGTAAACTTTCATTTTTAATTCGTTTTTAATTATTCTTTCTTTGTTGCCGGATGAAGCCTCTGTATTCCTTTTCGTTTTAGAAGGCTCATGCCCAAAATGGAAGGGTGAGTTTCTTTTTCTGTTCTCTTACAATGTCTCTGAGGATACATTGTAAGGCGTTTTTCTACTTCTCCGTAGCCTTATGTACAGTCCCTTCACTTATAAAAGTTCAAAAGACATGCCGTTTGTTTCCCGGAAAACGTTTATATTTGCACATCCCCTGTTTTTACCATTTATTACTTTAAACTTATCCGAGAAATATGAGCAAGATTTTAGTCGTTGACGATGAAGTACAGATTCGTACCCTTTTGTCGCGTATGTTGGAGTTGGAAGGATATGAAGTAGGCCAGGCCGGTGATTGCAGGACTGCTTTGAAGCAGTTGGAATTTCAGAGTCCGGATGTAGTCTTGTGCGATGTGTTCCTTCCTGACGGTAATGGGGTAGACCTTGTGGCGTCTATCAAGAAAACAGCCCCTAACGTCGAGATAATCCTATTGACAGCGCATGGCAATATCCCGGACGGGGTACAGGCCATTAAGAACGGCGCTTTCGATTATATTACCAAAGGTGATGATAACAATAAGATTATACCGCTTGTCAGCCGAGCCGTAGAGAAAGCGCGTATGAACGTCCGTTTGGAGAAGTTGGAAAAGAAAGTAAGGCAGACGTATTCGTTCGATTCAGTTTTGGGTGATTCGAAAGCATTGAAAGAGGCTGTTTCACTGGCACAGAAGGTATCGGGAACGGATGTGCCCGTATTACTGACGGGTGAAACAGGTACGGGAAAAGAGGTCTTTGCACAAGCCATACATTATAATAGTAAACGTGCCGGACAGAGTTTCGTTGCTGTCAATTGCTCTTCTTTCAGTAAGGAGTTGCTGGAAAGTGAAATGTTCGGTCATAAAGCCGGTTCGTTTACCGGTGCGTTGAAAGACAAGAAAGGGCTGTTTGAGGAAGCTAATAACGGTACTATCTTTTTGGATGAGATCGGTGAAATGGCTTTTGAGTTGCAGGCTAAACTTTTGCGTATCCTCGAAACGGGTGAATATATAAAGATTGGAGATACCAAGCCTACTCATGTGAATGTGCGTATTATTGCTGCGACCAACCGTAATTTGCCGGAAGAGATTGCCGCGGGACGCTTCCGCGAGGATTTGTTCTACAGGCTCTCCGTATTCCAAATACATCTGCCGCCCTTGCGTGAACGGGCGGGCGATGTGCGTATTCTGGCAAAAGCCTTTGTAAAGGACTTCTCCGGTCGGTTGGCGCGTCCCGTTACGGAAATAACGTCCGCTTTTTTCGAAGCCCTTGAGCAACAACCCTGGAAAGGCAATATCCGGGAATTGCGTAATGTGATAGAGCGCAGTCTGATTGTTTGCGAGGGTGAAGGGTTGGATGTTGCCGACCTGCCGCTCGATATACAGAACGCACATTACGAACAATCCGATGAAACCAGCCCCGGCAGTTTTGAACTTTCGGCTATGGAGCGTAGGCATATAGCTCGTGTGCTGGAGTATACAAAAGGTAATAAGACGGAAGCTGCCCGCCTGCTCAAAATCGGATTGACCACGCTCTACCGGAAAATAGAGGAGTACGGGATATAATATATTCTTTCCAATGGCCTGTTTCAAGGGATAGGCAGCTCACCGGAAGTTTCGCCGGTTGAAACCAATAGTTTCGCTTACTGAAACTCTTAGTATCCTTGTACGAAACTACTGGTTCCAACCGTTGGAACTACTAGTTCCAAGCCTTGAAAGTACGTATAAAAAGTGTTTGAGAGAAGAATGAGGAAAGTTTACTGGTTATCAGTTACTTTCCTCATTTTGGTTAAAAGTAGCGAGGACAGACGAAGACGGGAATACGACAAGATGAGACAGAGGAACGTTACCTATCCGTAACCTATACCCCAAATGGGAAATGTTGAGGTTCGGAAGAATAAGGAAGGTTACGAATTGAATTTTAATACTCTGATTTATAGTGAGTTACTAATGAGTAACGTAAGATTTTGGGTTACAAACCAAATTTGTCGTGTTCTGCCGTGAAATGCGTAGCAAGAAAAGACTCTTCATGTATTAATTTTGAACGCAAAAAAGAATGACGTTATGAAGAGTACATTTTCAATTATCTTCTACCTCAAAAGACAGGTAGTAAAGAAAGATGGTACTGTTCCGGTTATGGGACGTATCACAGTGGACGGAACACAGTCGCAGTTTAGTTGCAAGACAACTGCCAATCCAAATTTGTGGGACACCAAGGGCGGACGCATGATAGGTAAGAGTATGCAGGCTTTGGAAGTGAACCGCAAATTGGACAAGATGCGTGTGAGTATCAGTAAGCATTATCAGGAGATTATGGACAGGGACAACTTCGTCACTGCCGACAAGGTGAAGAACGCCTTTCTTGGCTTGGAGTATCGTTGCCATACACTGATGAAAGTCTATTCCCAAAGCCGTGATGAAATGGAAAAGCAATATAAGGCAGGCATGAAATCTTTGAGTACATACACGAAGTATAGAATTGGGTGTGCCTATGTGGGCGAGTTCTTGCAGACGCATTACCATGTGAAGGATATTGCTCTGAAAGAGTTATCGCTGCCTTTTATCACAGACTACGAGACTTTTCTCAGAACTGACAAGCACTTGAAGATAAACTCTGCGATGGTGTTTGTCCGCAATCTCCGTGCAATGGTATTCCGTGCCATAGATAATGAGTGGCTTGTAAAAGACCCATTCAGACGATATGAGTACAAGGAAGAAGAGACCACAAGAGAATTTCTGAGCAAAGAAGAGATTCACCTGTTGATGGAGACACCTATCACAAGAAAGAAGATGAGCATGGTGCGTGACTTGTTCCTGTTCTGTTGTTTTACAGGTCTCGCTTTCATTGATCTGTACAACTTGAAGGAAGAGAACATCAAGGAATTTTTCGATGAAGGTGAATGGATCGTTATCCATCGACAGAAGACTGGAACGGAAGCCAACATCAAGTTGCTTGACTATCCCAAGCAGATTATGGAAAAATACCGTGGATTGTGTGAAGACGGCAGGGTGTTTCCAGTACCCAATTATAGAAGTTGTATGGATTCGCTCAAAAGACTGGGAAAGAAATGTGGTATTACCAAGCCGCTGTCCTGGCACATGAGCCGTCATTCGTTCGCAACCTCGGTTTGCCTCTCCAACGGAGTCCCAATAGAAACCGTGAGTTCAATGCTTGGTCACAAGGACATAAAGACAACCCAGGTGTATGCCAAAATTACCAAGGAAAAATTGAGCAAAGACGTGGAAAAGTTGTCTCAGCAAATAAATAACATTGAGGAATTCACGTTTGGAAATGTTTGCAACGATAATACTAACACTATAAATGGCAGAGTATGAAACGACAAGTGATAACAATACAAGAAGATATGGTCATCTACGCCCCACATCATGGTGAGGTGTGGATGACAGTTTGGGAGATTGCCGAACTGTTGAATGTAACAGGGACAGCAGTGAAGAATACCATCAAGCGCATTTGGAAACAAAGTGTGCTGAAAGATTTCCAGCATTCTCAATACATCAAACTTGAAAATGGATATTCTGCGCATGTCTATGATATGGAAGTAATTATCGCCATAGCACTTCAAATGGATACATACCAAGCCTTGTTGTTCAGACAATGGTTTATCAGTAAGGTTGTGAACCGCAAGGATTGCCAAGCAGAGCAAGTAAAACACGAGTATCCGATGATTATTGTGATGAACGGAACGACACCAAAAGGTGCAAGTTAGAATCTCTCATCTTTTAATAAGATTCCTACACCTTTATAATATAATAGCGTACAGGGGGAACGATTTTTGTCGTTGTACCCTGTACGCTATTTTTTATTTCGCTATTATGAAGCAGTACCCTCCCCTTGTGAAACAGTGCCGTCGATTATCGGCTTGCGGTAATTACCAGTGAGAAGTGCTTGTATCTCGGATTCCGGATAGAGGGTTTTGCCACATAATATAATGTAGGGCAAGATGCCTTGTTTGCGATATTCCTGCAAGGTACGGCGACTAAGCTTCAGGAGCTCGGAGAGTTCCTTGTCGGTGAGGTATCGCTCCCCGTCCAAAGGTGGGCTGTAGGACTCGATGAATGAGGATAGCCAGTTGTTGGCTTTCTTCAAGGATTGCATGGCGGTGTCTATCGACTTGCTCTCATGCGTAAGAAGTTGGTTCATGTTCATTGTTTACAATTTGGATTAAGTGGTGAATATTAAATGTGTTGGCTCGCCCAGGGTAAAGTTTTCGGCTTTGCCTTGGGCGAGTTTGGCTTTACGCTATACCGATTTGATTCTGGCGATAAGCGGAACGATGGCTTTGACCTCTTCGGGGCAGTAATAGAATTGGCGACCTATCTGGGTATGCCCCAAGAAACGGCGGTCACGAAGTTTTTGTAAGGTGCGCTGGCTGATGCGAAGTTGCTGGCAGACCTCATGACCTGTAAGCCATTTGTTCAGACGCTTGCCGTTAGCCTTATGCTTCAACAACTCCACTTTCTTTACCAAGGCATCGTATCTTGCCATCATCAAGTCGAATGCCTTCTTTTCCATTGTTACTACTTCCATATTCTCTGTTTTATTGGTTCAACAAATTCGGGTGCAAAGTTAATGTGTGTATGTTGAAAAACAATGAAAATGAATAACTGTGGCAGTGCTTTTCTGGGGTTTGCCGACCGCTTGGCAAGAAAAATCAAGAAAATTATACGTGGGTCATTAATGAGTTGTAAAACGGGTATTTCGCAAATGGTTAATTTTGCCGCCGAGAAATCAAAACAACGAATTATATAACATTTCAAACGGAATTAGAATGGAAGTAATAACAATGGAAAGTGCAGCCTTCAAAAAGCTGACAGAACAGTTGACAGAAATAGTCCAGTACGTGCGATTGGCAAAAATGGCATTTCAAGAGAACTTGACGGGTAAGGGATTGAAGCCGATGTTGACCAATGACGATGCAGCTAAGATGCTTGGTGTGAGCAAGCGCACCTTGCAGCGAATGCGCTCAGAGAACCGCATTGATTTTATTAAAATTGGCAATCAATGCCGATACCAAGTTGAAGCCATTGAAAGAATGGTTGAAGAACGAACAATAGCAAAGGAAACATGAGTATGGAAGATGGAACATTGAGAAAACTGGAGTTATATCTCCATGACCTACACAAAAAGATAGACGGCATCTACGACATGCTGATGTTGAGACACGAACGAGAGACGGAGCAAAAAGGAAGTTCTGCCATCAATGAAAAATTGCTCGACAACCAAGATCTCTGTCTTCTGTTTCAAATCTCTCCCCGTTCCCTTCAACGCTATCGTAGTCTGGGAGTGCTTCCCTACAAACGTTTGGGACAGAAAACCTACTACACGGAAGAGGATGTGATGCAGTTTGTAGAGAATAATGTCAAAGAATTCAAGAAAGAGAATGTGGAGCATTACTTGACTCGCATTCATCAGAAATTCAAATAACAACAGTATTCACCATTAAACATTTACAATTATGGTACAAAAGAAAAAGAGTGATGAACAGGACGTGCTGGTAGTCCGTGACGAGAAGACGGGCGAGATCAGCGTCGTCGCCGGACTCAGCAGAGACGGCACCCCGAAGCGAGTGCCCGCCAAGGCGGAGAACACGCCCGACTTCCTGCGTTTTGACCGCAACAGCGACTTGATGGACAGTTTCTTTAGAAACTTCTTCCGCCAGTGCAAGGAGCCAAGCCGATTCGGATTCTACCGCATAGCGGCAGACCAGGTGGAAAACCTGCTTGGCGTGATGAAGGAGTTGCTGAAAGATCCGGAGGCTAACAAGGAGATTCTTTCCGCCCACAAGGTTGACACCTCCAATTATGAGAAAGAGGCAAAGCAATCGGAAGGTCAGGCGAAAGAAACCGCATCATCGGACGATGCGTCCAAGACGCAAGCTAACACAGAAAAAGAGAATGTATCATCTGAACAAACCAACGAAAAAGAGAACGACATGGAACAGAAACCAGAACAGACCGCAACCGAACAGCAGGCACAGACCGCTCCGGGTGTAAAGCAGAACCTCATTAGTGGTAACGATGTGAACCTGCAGGAACTTGGTGCCAAATATGGCATAGACTTCAACAGTATGAATGAGAAGGATATGAAAGCCCTGCTCAACTACGGCAAGACGGGGCTTGTGATTGTGAAGCCGACTTTCGGCGGTGAACAGATAGAGATACAGGCCCGTCTGTCATTCCGTAAGGACGATAACGACCAGTTGCAACTCGTGCCGCATTTCGTGCGCAACGAGCCTAAACTCGATGTCGCTTACAAAGGCTATACCTTCACTCCAGAGGACAAGAAGAACCTGTTGCAGAACGGCAACCTCGGAAAGGTAGTGGATTTCCCCGACAAGAATACAGGTGAACTGCGTCCTCATTTCATCAGTATCGACCGTCTCACCAATGAGATTGTTGACATCCCGACCAACAAGGTGCGCATACCCGACACCATCGGCAAGACACCTATTACCAAGGACGACAAGAGAGTGCTCTACTCAGGTATTCCGCTTCGCAAGGAGATTGAGCTTGCCAACGGGCGCAAGTTCACACCGCTGCTGCAGGTGAATGTGGAACAGCGTGGCGTGGAGTTCGTGCCTGGCAGCACAAGACAGGCGCAAGGTCAGAAACAGAATGGAGACAAGAAGCAAACCGCTGACAAGCAGGAGCAGAAGGCAGAAGGTGATGCGGGCGGTCAGAAGAAGCAGCAAGATCCCAACCACTGGCTCAATGAGGACGGAACCATCCGCCGACTCAACACCTATTTCAAGAAGGAACTGACCGAGCAGCAGAAGGACGACTATGTGGCAGGCAAGACCATCGAGATCAAGGAAGTGCCGAACAAGAACGGCAGCGGTACCTATACCGCCTATGTGAAGTTCGACTTCGACAAGATGCAGCCACGTTCCTACCGCAACAATCCTGACCTCAAACAGGCGAAGGAACAGATTCCGACCAATGAGAACAAGGTACAAGTCGCCGTCAACGAGCAGGGCAAGACCCATGAGGCGACCAAGCACACCAAGGATCCGCTGAGTCCGGGACAGTCTGCGCCAAAGAACGAAAAGCAGCAGAAGGAACAGAACGCCGAGGAACAGAAGCCAAAGAGAAAGGCAAGAAGCGTGAAGATATAGTTGCCGCCACTTGATCCACAGAGTTAATCATCCATCATAACAACCGACATCTGCGACCGTCTATCCCACGGTTGCGGATGTCACAAAAACAACAGACAATGAAGACAATCATCGCAGAGAAACCAAGCGTAGCCAAGGAAATCGCCCACATTGTGGGAGCTGACAAGCGTGAGGAAGGCTATATGCAGGGCAATGGCTATTTTGTGACATGGGCATTCGGACATTTAGTGCAGCCAGCCATGCCGGAAACCTACGGCATGAAGGGATTCCATGCGGAGAATCTGCCTGTGATTCCCGACCCGTTCGTTCTTGTTCCCCGACAAGTCAAGACAGAGAACGGCTACAAAGCAGATGCAGGTGTGCTTGCCCAGATCAAGATAATCGGCAAGCTGTTTGACAGCAGTGAGCGCATTATCGTAGCAACCGATGCCGGACGTGAGGGAGAGTTGATTTTCCGATACCTCTATGCGTATCTCGGTTGCAGGAAGCCTTTCGACCGTCTCTGGATCAGTTCGCTTACGGACACCGCCATCCGTGAGGGACTTCTGAACCTCAGGGATGGCAAGGAGTATGACAATCTCTATCATGCAGCCAAGGCACGAAGTGAGGCAGACTGGCTCGTCGGCATCAACGGCACACAAGCCCTTACTATAGCCGCAGGACGTGGCACCTATTCCGTAGGTCGTGTGCAGACTCCGACACTTGGCATGGTGTGCGAACGCTATTGGGAACACAAGCGTTTCGAGTCGAAACCGTTCAGGCAGGTACACTTCGGTGTGGTTGATGCAGACAGTGGCAATATACTGAAGTTCACATCTGCCAACCGCTGGACAGACGAAGCCACCGCAACCGACATATATAATAAGGTGAAAGATACTGGTTCTGCCATCATCACAAAGGTCGCAACCAAGCGAAAGGTGGAGAAGGCACCGCTCCTTTACGACCTCACCACCTTGCAGAAAGAAGCCAACTCCCAGCATGGCTTCACGGCAGAGCATACACTCTCCATCGCCCAGAAACTCTACGAGGCAAAGTTCATCACCTATCCAAGGACATCAAGCCGCTATATTTCGGATGATGTATTTGCCACCCTTCCCAAACTCTTCAAGAATCTGGAGAATCATTCGGAATATGGAGAGAAAGTGAAACTCTTGCCTGGCAGTGAGGATTACAGCAAGAACAGCGTGAATGCAGCCAAAGTGACCGATCACCATGCCCTGCTCATCACAGAAAATGCAGCCATTGGTCTTTTCAAGGACGAGAAGATCGTTTATGACATGATATTGTGCCGGATGATTGAAGCGTTCTCGGCAGACTGCATCAAGGACATCACATCAGTAACGGCGCAAGTGGAACATGAAGTTGAGTTTGGCATCAGTGGCTCCATCATCCGACAGACTGGCTGGCGAGCGTTGTCGATCAAGGAAAAGAACAACAGGCAGAACAAGGATGCAGACGCAACCGACAATGAGGTCAAGGAGCAAGTCATTCCCAACTGGCAAGAAGGACAGCATATCACTCTTTCTGGCTGCACCATCACGGAGGGCAAGACCAAACCAAAGCCATTGCATACGGAATCCACATTGCTTGCAGCTATGGAAAATCCGTGCAAGCGAGAGCAGATCCAAACTTGTTTGGATTTGCCGAGTGCAGCCGGATTTGGCGGAACGCAAACCGCAGGCAAAGAGATAGAAGATGATACGATGCGCCAGGCAATGAAGGACAGCGGTATTGGCACACCTGCCACACGTGCCGCCATCATCGAAACCCTACTCAAACGAGAGTATATGGTGCGCCAGCAGAAGAAACTTGTGCCGACGGAAAAAGGACTCGCCCTGCATTCCGTGGTGAAGAACATGGCGATTGCCAATGTGGAGATGACGGGCAAATGGGAGGCGGAACTTGCCAAGATTGAACGAGGTGAAGCAAGTGCAGACGGGTTCACCCATAACATCGAAGACTATACCCGTGAAATCACTGCGGAATTGTTAGGTTGTGACAGACTTTTCAGCCACAAGGATTCCGGCTGCCAGTGTCCTAAATGCAAGCAAGGTACCATGCAGTTCTTCGGAAAGGTAGTAAGATGCAGCAACAAGGAGTGCGGTATGCCAGTGTTCAAGCAGGTAGCAGGAAAGTTGCTCACTGATGCCGACATCACCGACTTGCTTACCAAGGGCAAGACCAGAACGCTCAATGGTTTCACCAGCAGGCAAGGCAAATCATTCTCCGCAGCCATAGCCTTTGACGAGAATTTCAACACGAAATTCGTCTTTGCAGAGCGCAAAACAGCAGAAAAGCGAGGAAATGTGAAGAGATACAAGAAATAGTTTGTACCTTTGCCACCGAAACATGGTTCATAAATGGTGTCTTTATTCAGGATGCTTTTATTTACTGTGGATTAAGTGGCGGCACTCGGAGGGATACCGAGTGCCTTTTTCTTGCTTTCAACTAACACCAACCGCCATCCACGGTTTATTATTCACAACTTAATCCATTCAACAGACAAATGAACAGAAAGAAACAGGCACAGACAGAACTGTCCTATTACGGACTGTATCTCTTGAACCATCTCAGAGAGAACCGTTTTCCACAAGCCAGCGATGCGGACTTTATCCGCGAACGTGCAGACCATGCCGCAGAGGTATATGAGCAGGCACGGCGTGATGCTCTCTTTGCCGATGCGGCACAAGAACTTGCCATGGCAGCATTGCTGAAAGGTCTCCGCTTTTCCAAGTACAGCATCCTGTATGATGTTGTTGACAGTGAGTTTCCCCTGGAGGTAGCAGTAGAAGACCAGGAAGCGTTTGTCAAGAACCTCCTGCCTTTGGTTGACAACGTGTATTCCATTTACGACCTCACCGATGACGATTTTGCCCAGTCACCGGACTACGACCAGCTCTATACAGAGTTGACGGGAGCCGTAGCCCTTTTCATAGAGTCAAATGGCGTACAATAGAAAACAACGTCTGAACGACAACATCAAGGCGATAGAGACAGCATTCATCCTTGACAGGGAACAGCGCACGCCGACCGCCCGTGAGCGTCTCCTTCTGGAGCGTTACTGCGGATTCGGTGGATTGAAGTGCATCCTGAACCCTGCCAGGGAACTGGCGGATGCCGTCCATTGGGCAAAGTCAGACCTTGAATTGTTTGCTCCAACAGTGGAACTGCATAGACTTATCCGTGAAAACAGCAAGAATGAAAGCGAGTACAAACAGTTGATGGACAGTCTGAAACAGTCCGTCCTTACGGCATTCTACACGCCGTCAGCCGTTACGGAGGCTCTGACGGATGTGTTGAAAGAGCATCAGATCATCCCCGAAAAGGTGCTTGAACCATCGGCAGGCATCGGTGCCTTTGTCGATTCCGTCTTGGATAACAATCCCAAGGCAGACATTATGGCATTTGAAAAAGACCTGCTTACGGGAAAGATACTCCGCCATCTGCACCCGGAGCAGAAAGTGCGCATAGAGGGATTCGAGAAGATAGAAAAGCCTTTCAATGACTACTTCGACCTCGCCATCTCAAATATTCCCTTTGGCGATGTTGCCGTATTTGATCCGTCTTATACAGCCATGAAAGGCATGAGGGCACTTGTCACCAGACGCATACACAACTACTTCTTTGTCAAGGCTCTTGATACGGTAAGGGATGGTGGGTTGGTTGCCTTCATCACCTCACAAGGCGTATTGAATGCCAAAAATAACAGTGCCGCGCGTTTTATGATGCTCTATCATGCAGATCTCGTGTCAGCGATTCGTCTTCCCAACAACATGTTCACGGAAAATGCCAATACGGAAGTGGGCAGTGACCTCATCATTCTCCAGAAAAACAGCCAAAAGGAGTCGCTGCGAGGAGACGACAATCTGCTTGATACCGTCTATAATGACGAGAACCGCATTCCGACAAACAACTACTTTCTGGAGCATCCGGAACGCATTATCCATACAACAGCAAAGTTGGATACTGACCCGTTCGGCAAACCTGCAATGATATACACGCATGAGGATGGTGTGGAAGGCATTGCAGAGGATTTGCGAAAGATGCTCCATGAAGACTTTAAGAGGAACCTCAATTTGAACCGATACTTGGGGATAGAGGAAACAAATTCTGAGGAAGTTAAGGAGGTTGAAGAAACAGAAAAGATAGAAGAAACAGAGAAGATAAAGCCTTCCATTGAGGTAAAGCAGAACGATACGGTAGTATCCTTGCAAAAGCAGGAAAAGCCTACTGATGATGCTGAGCTATCCCAAAAGTCCAATCATCAGCAGCCGCCAGTCCAAATGACTCTGTTTGACCTTTGGGGAATGGAAGAAGAAAACCGTCTGACTGTCCATGCTACAAAGAAGAAAGCAGAGGTAACAGTGGGTGCTGTCGCCAAGAAAGTGTCAAGAAAGAAAGCAAGTCCGTTGGTAAAAAGCGTCAATCCGACTTTTGAAGTTGTGACAAAGCCTGTGGAAAAAGAAGAAAAGCCTTCGTTGACAGATGCAAAAGAGCAGGAAACAACACTGGAGACAAAACCAATCCTGTCTGGTGATGAGCCATACGCAAGCATCTCTTGGGAAGAGAATCCGCCAATCAACGGCTTTTACGAGATGATGATGACCATGGCTCCCGAAGACAGGGTGCTGCTGCGCCAAAAGGCTGAACTGCACCGTCAGGAGCAACTCAAGGCTCTGGGCGTTAAAGATACGCTTGATCCGAAGTTCAAGCCTCCGATGGAACCGATAGAAGTTCTCAAAGTTCAAATCGGGCATGGACAGTCGAAAGGGAATGAGGCAAAAGAAGATTCCAAGACTCAGAACACATTGAAAGAAACAAATCATGAGCGGGAACAACAAAAAGAGCAAGAAAGAAAGCGGGAAGAGCTGGCAAAGAAGAAAGAGGATGCTATGAAGCCCCGTCCATTTGATGAGAAACTGGAAAGTTTTCATCGTGAGGGTTCTATGGTGCTCGACTCTGCCAGAAACATCGGTGTATTGAAAGACCTTACCAAGTATGGTGCTACCTTCATGCCGTTGGATCTGAATATGGAGCAGAAAGAAAAGGCGGTCTTGTATATCGCCCTCCGTGATGCCTATCAGAAACTTTACACCTATGAAGCGGAAGAACAGACGGAAAACAAGCAGATGCGTGAGAGTCTGAATGTCTATTATGACGCTTTTTTCATTCGCTTCGGCAACCTCAATGCCAAGCAGAACGTGAAGTTCATCCTCATGGATGCCTCAGGGCGAGACATGCTGTCGTTGGAACGGGTGGAAAACGGACATTTCACAAAGTCAGACATCTTCGACCACCCGGTCTCTTTTTCGCTTGACGAGGTCAGTCATGTGGATTCTCCAGAGGAAGCGCTCACCGCCTCGCTCAACAAGTTCGGCCGTATCGACTTGCCGTATATGACTGAATTATCGGATATGCCGGAACAGGAACTGACGGAAGCGCTTAAAGGGCGCATCTATTACAATCCGCTCATAGACGGCTACGAGATAGCCGACCGCTTCATTGCTGGTAATGTCATAGAGAAAGCGGAGCGTATAGAAGAATGGCTGAAGGAAAATCCCGACCATGCAATCGTGAGAGAGTCGTTGGAAGCCTTGAAGGCAAGCTTTCCCGAACCGATAGCCTTTGAGGACCTGGACTTCAACTTCGGTGAGCGTTGGATACCTACAGGTGTGTATTCCGCTTACATGAGCCACCTCTTCAATACACAGGTCAGCATCGTCTATTCCGACTGCATGGACGAATATTTGGCAAAATGCAGTATGAAGACCATGGCCATCACGGATGAGTATATGGTGAAGGGATATTACCGCCACTATGACGGCATGAGTCTTCTGAAACATGCCCTGCACAACACTTGTCCCGACATGATGAAGAGCATCGGTGAGGATGAACACGGCAACGACATCAAGGTGCGTGACAGCGAGGGCATACAGCTTGCCAATGCCAAGATTGACGAAATCCGCAACGGGTTCTCTGAATGGCTGGAGGAGCAGTCTGACTCCTTTAAGGAACGCTTGACCACAATGTACAACCGGAAGTTCAACTGCTTCGTGCGTCCGAAGTATGACGGTTCTCACCAGACCTTCCCCGGCTTGGACTTGAAAGCCCTTGGCGGAAAGTATGGCATCAAGAGTGTGTATCCAAGTCAGAAGGACTGTGTTTGGATGCTTTTGCAGAACGGTGGCGGGATATGTGACCACGCCGTAGGTACAGGCAAGACTCTCATCATGTGCATGGCTGCGCATGAGATGAAACGTCTCGGTATGGCTCATAAGCCGATGATTATCGGGCTGAAAGCCAATGTCGCGGAGATAGCTGCCACCTATCAGACAGCTTATCCCCATGCGAGGATACTCTATGCCTCGGAGAAGGATTTTTCCACCAAGAACCGTGTCAGTTTCTTCAACAACATCAAGAACAACGACTATGACTGTGTAATCATGTCGCATGACCAGTTCGGGAAGATACCGCAATCGCCAGAACTCCAGCGGCAGATATTGCAGGCGGAGCTTGATACCGTGGAGGAAAACTTGGAGGTGATACGCACGCAGGGCAAAGACGTGTCACGGGGAATGCTCAAAGGCTTGGAAAAGCGAAAGTTCAACTTGGAGGCAAAGTTGCAGAAGATAGCCTATAGCATCGAGCAGCGCACCGATGATGTGGTGGACTTCCGCATGATGGGCATCGACCACTTGTTTGTGGACGAGAGCCATTATCAGAACTTTTGCAAGATTTCAAAAAAATACTCAACCGTTTATTAATCATTATATTAAATCTCAATAAGTTTTGATTATTAAATGCTGTCCGAATATTATTAAGGCAATTATGAGCAAGATATTCTATAGAGCATCCCCCTCTTCCTGTCCTGCTGTAGTCCGGTACTGATCTTATAAATTCTTTCAGGCGTTTCATTATGCTATCGCAAGGGCGGACTTCATGTTCCTTTTCAAATCTATTATATATGCAAAATACAGAAAATCAGTATGATAAATTATAATTTCGCATAGCGAAAATTAAGGAGGAAATCAAGAAACGACCTTTGCTACATTTGATTTTCGCCTGCAAAAATTATTTTGTAATATGAGCTAAAAGAGACTTTGGAAACGATACTTCCAGCATTGCTATGCGCAAAATAATGATTCTCAAACAATAACAAGACTTAGTGAGTTTCATTTAATGAAAGAATCGCAGGGCAACCGAACCAAAAAAATATTAGCAACTTAACTTGTTGATAATCAAATATGTCGTTTTATGATATTAGGTGAAAAACAGAAAATAAACAAGTATTGATTATCAGGTTGGTGACATTTTGATGCGGTTGCCTTGAAAGAATCGTAATCTGAGATAAATAAAAACGCAGAAATCTATCTGTATGTGGCTGCTTTTTTGTACATTTGCAATGTTTAATTCATTCATAATATAATATTGCATATGAATACATTAAGTGCCGAGAGACAAAATAACATTCAAGAACAATTATCCAATGAACAAAAATTGGTTTCTTTTGATATGCGAGAACTCACTATAGAGTTTTATGTTACAAAGTATCTTACAAATATAGATCAAGATGACAATGAAATATATGTACCTGATTATCAACGTGAATTTGTTTGGGATATTGCCAGACAGTCTCGATTTATAGAATCATTGTTATTAGGATTACCTGTGCCTTTTATATTTACGGCAGAAATTCCGGAAACAGGGCGTCTTGAAATTGTTGATGGTTCTCAACGTATTCGTACAATGGCTGCATTTTTATCAAATGAACTTCAATTAAAAGGGCTTGAAAAATTGACGGAGTTTAATGACATTAGATTTGGGCAATTACCTTCAGCTACTCAACGAATGTTTAAAAATATTGCTATTCGTATGATAGTTCTATCTTCTCGTGCCACAGAAGAAGTACGAAAAGAAATGTTTGACCGTATCAATACTAGTAGTGTTCCTTTGGTTCCAATGGAAACACGTCGGGGTGTTTATCGGGGTGAATTTATGACTTTTATAACAGAACTTGCAAAAAATGAAACATTTAAAGCCTTGTGTCCTTTTGCTAAGTTTTCAGAAAAACGACATGAAGAAGAAGAACTAATCCTGCGCTTTTTTGCATTCATTGATGCGTATCCTGACTATCGTCAGGTTGAATATAAAGGGGTAGCTAAATACCTTGATGAATATCTTGATAACGGAAATAAGAATTTTGCAGAAAACGAATTAAGAAATAAAAAGGCTGCATTTGACCAGATGGTTGATTTTATATCAAAAACTTATGAAGGACAAGGGTTTGCCAAGAAACCAAATGCAGTAGGTGTCTCTAAACCATATTTTGAAGCAATAGCTATTGGCGTTTATATGGCTTTACAAGAAAATCCCAATATTCAGCCCCATAAATTAGATAGTCTTATTGTTGACAAACATAATAGAAATGGTTTCTTTGAAACCATAGAAGGACGCTACCGCACTCATACGGCAAAAAAAATATTGAATAGAATAGATTACGTGAAAAATTCATATTTGGCAGATGCAGAAAAATAAATTCAATCAAAGCATTGAGGATATCAATGATTATTTCTCTTTATTAGAATTTATTGATTCTATTGAAACGTATAAAAACATCATGCTGCCAAATCCAACAACGAATTCGTCACTATTAGTTACTTCAACTCAACAAAAATGCATGAGAAGTCATGCTGTCTTGATGTTATACAATATAGTCGAAGCAACAGTTGTAGAATGTATTTTAGCGATATTTGATGCTATTAAAGATGATCATCTAAAGTATCATGAACTTGAAGATTCTTTGCGTGAGCAATGGTTAAGATCTATGATGACTACTGGAGATTCAATAAAAACCCGAATTGCACGGACTAAAGAAATAATAGGCTGCATTAGCTCTGATATAATTTTCGCTGATGCGATAGGACGTTTTAATGGGAATGTTGATCTTAGGACAATCCTTAACGTATGCAAAGATTTCAAATTGCAATTGAGAGCCATACCTAATAAAGATGGAGTCGCTACTACATTGAAAGCAGTTAAGGATGCACGAAACCATCTTGCCCATGGGGATGTAAGTTATTCTAATTTTGGATCAACTATATTGCTTTCTGATATAATAAAATATAAAGAAGACACATTGGACTTTCTTTCATTTTTTATAAATCGAGTTGAGCAATATATTTCAAATAAGGAGTATAAAAAATAGAATGGATATACAAACGAAACATTATTAAGAAGATTATTTAGAACTCCGATGAAGCCGTCAACTTCATCGGAGTTCTAAATATACGTTCTATAAATTCGATATTTAGACAAAAATCCTCTAACAGGATTCAATTTTATGTAATGAGAGTCCTCAATGCGATTCTCACTCTGCAGTGATGATTTCTATTCATATGAGATGCTGTTTCTGTAGTTAAGATACAATCGTCCCTTTTAGAAAGTAGTTGCGACTGATATTTGTAGATTTGACTGTATCTGAAGATATTATATACCAAGCAGGTAGGTGTGGAGCTAGCAGCTGTCCTGATGATACCGATATATCTTACGAATGAACCTGCTTCTTGATAAAGCCGAAGACGTATTCCACAGGGCATCTTTTCTTTGACTTTTTGTGGTTGCGCTTCTTTGGTTTTCTGCTCAGAGGGTGGTTGCGGCTCCATTTTTTACAGATGACAGGGCGCATCCCACATGCCCTGACCTCATCTTCCCTACTTTCGTAACTGGCATCAAGATACAAACGCTGTTCTTCTCTGTGATTAGCGGTTTGATGACGTTTGAACCATTTACACCGACATCGGTTGTGTGATGTGTCTCAATAGGCTTGGCTTTCCTATCAACCTTGACATGACGTTTGTAGCCATAGTAATTCCCATCACGTATCTTTTCCCAACAGGCATCTATACCTTTATGGCTATTTTTGTGAAGTTGTCATTCCAAAGCAAACTCAACATTTTTCTCTTTAATGTCGTCATTTTTTACTAATATTGCACAACTTAGGAGCCTCCACAATTTAGTCCTAAAAAGATTTCAAGGGAATTTTTCCCAATTTCAGTTTTCCATTTCTTCTTTTTATGTTTTTGATTTTCATCCTCGAGAGTTTCTAAAGCTTTTGATTCTTGTTCTGTTGTTATGTCCAAATAAATCATTGTGGTCTGAATACACTCATGTCCAAGCAAATATGAAATCTGAGCTATGTTCATCCCATTTTCAAGCCAATGTGAAGCCTTAGCATGTCTAAATTGATGGGCGTGTAAATCTAATGGCACATCTTCACAAGTTTCATGAGCTATTGAGGCATATTTTTTCAGCATCTTATTCACATTTTCAGCAGACATAGGAGCATATACCCCTTTGCTTTTTGAATAAAAGATTAGCGTATCCATATCATCATGTTTCAGATGGTATTTCTTGAGGTACTTCTTTAAGCATTGCACTGGCTTGGACAAAAGAGGAAGTGATCGTTTCTTTCTCCCTTTTCCTATGACAATCATGTGGGGTTTAGCACAGTCCATTACGACATTACAAATTTTCATAGTAAGGAGTTCGTTGATGCGTACAGCTGTAGAATACAAAAGTAGCATCAATGTAAAATCTCGAAAGCCTGTTGCCGTTCTTTGATTTGGTGCGGATAACAGAGCTTTAACAGCCTTCTTACTTAATCCGACAACTTTTCTTTTAGTAGTTTTTTCATTAGGAATATTCTCTGCTTGCAGAAATACAGCCATATAAGTCACATCTTTGTCTGCTATATATCTTAAGAAGGCACGCAAAGCGGACAACCTTACATTGCATGTTGCTGGAGTACAGTTCCTATTGTTTTTCATCCAGATAATCCACTCCATGATGTATTCCCTACAGAAACATTCTGCATTCAATGTTTCCGGTAAAATACCTTTCACCTTTCTAAGAAACTCAGCATAGAGTGTCACTGAAATTTTATAGTTTCTTTTCGTATGAGGGCTGCAAGCCTTGATTGAAGGTACATAGTATTCAAGCCACTCATGCAAATAACTAGCAATCTGTATTGCTTGTAAATTAATCTTCTTTTTCATCTGTTTCTAATATTAATGATTGTTCTATTTCGCTATCGGTATATGCTATTATATCAGAAATCGCAGGGGTCAAAGAATAGTAAGCCAATGTGCTTTCCATTTGTCTGTGTCCCATGCTCTTGCTTAGAGCTAATAACTTGTCGTGTACTGCAAATCCTTGGTGCGTCCAGCTGTTTATGTTCTCTATGGCGTAGTTGTGCCTCAGTTCGTATGGGATCGCGTGGGATGAATTGCAGCTTTGCCACAGCACCCTGAAGTGGTACGTTACCCATACAGGAGGGTGCAACTTGTCATCCGGTGTCGGGAAAAATACCCTGCGGTTCGGAATCAGCCCATCTATTTTTCCGTCATAAATACGCATCAGGGGCAACATTGTGTCATGGAGGACTACATAATGTTGGTCATACCCTTTGCCGCGCTTGATGGATACCACGCCGTTTTCAAGGTTTACGTCATTGCGTTCCAGCAGGACGGCCTCGGTTGTCCTTATTCCTGAACTATACAGTAAGCGGAAGAACACCGGCAGTGTCATGCGCTGGATAGCCGCGAATCTGCCACGCCTTGGCTTTATGTTGTCGCAAGCGTCAAAGAAGCGTTTCAATTCATCGTGTGTAAAAGGATGCGGCGTATAAGTTCTCGGTACAGACCTTGGCACTTGCGGCAAGTCAATTTTCGTCATTCCACGCTTTTTCATGTACTTGATGAAGTCCAAAACAGGATAGACACGTGACACGCAAGAGTTTGTACATTCAGTTGGACGTTGCCTACACCACCTGTCAACGATTTCTTGGGTAAGTTCGGTTTGCTCTGGATATTCCCTTACGCAAAAATGGTCGAACTGTATTATGTTCTTGATATAGCTATAACTGTAACGCCCGGAAGCCTTGCGGTATTTTACATATCCTTCTATAGCTTTGGATAGGAATGAAATTGTCTTCATATGTCAAACACCCCCTTTCCTATGGGAAAGTGTTCTATACTCAATGAACATTCCTTCAGCCTCTTGAATTCCGCACTAAGGTAACGGTCAAGAGAATCTGGGGACACATGACCGAGGGTGGCACTTATGACAGGTTGCTGCACACCGCCTTGCAACAGAGTCGTCGCCACATTATGGCGGAACAGGTGCAGACTTTTTCTCTCATTTTTACCTTGTCTTATTCCTGCTTTGCACATGACTTTTGAGCATATGGCATCGAGATTGCTTGTATGAAGCCTTCTGTATGGTACGTGTACTGTGAGAAAAACATATGGTTCCGAACTTCGGGGACGTTCTTTGAGCAGGTAATCAAATACAGCGTTTCCTACCACGGCACGGAGTGGCAATGTCAGTGGCTGTCCGGTCTTTACCTGAGTGATTTTTATCAGGTCGTGTTCCCAATCGAAACTGTTAAGCGTGAGTGCAGAGATATCACATCCACGCAATCCCGTGTACATGGCCAAGGTTATGATGGCTTTGTCCTGTAGGGATATTGTGCCATCGTGTTCTAAAGTATGCCTGATAGCAGTAAGCTCTTGCTCCGTAAGGTATTGAATGTTCTTCCGCATGTTGGGTATGGCCGGCAGATATGCGATTATACGTTCAACGGATTTGCCATAGTGGGGCAAACAGGCTTTCAGTCCATATTCCACCGAATATTTGAGCGAATGGCCCATATTCGGTTTCCCGTCTTTGGAAAATACTTCCAATACCGCATTTCCTGTTATTGACTCTAATGAGTACACCCCCATTTCCTGTAGCCGGAAGAAGAACGAAGATAGTGCATACTTTACATTTGTTGAAAATTTGCAACATCTACCTACCGTATTGAATGCCATGTCCGTTACATCCTTGTATTCTGCGCAGAGCAACTCGTAGTGGTGCGGTTTACTATAGTGTTTACGACCATCGGGTAATAATCCGTTCTCGATATATTGGCAGATTACACGTAACAGGCGTACCTTGTTCCTATAAGTATACTTGTTGGACCACAATGCTTTTAGTGTCGGTTCAACGTCGGTAAGACTCTGCCATTTGTAATGGCTAGCATTTCCTGATAGCCACTCAGCCATTTTCTTCACATAGTCTATGTACATGGCTGAATAACCGGTGTCTTGTAAATAAGAAACAAGACAATTGACTTTTTCATTTAGATTAAATATGTCCATAATCGCATTTTGTTTGAAAGTTATTATAATTATAGACGTAATATAATCAGAACTATTTACGGTGCAAAATAAATGATTACTAAATAATTAAGTAATTTAATAGGAAACTTATAAAAGTTCTGATAATGGCTCAAATCCTAAATTTTGGATTTGTGCCACCAGTTCAAGAACCTCATGTTCAACACCCGTCACGACCGTGTGGCAGGACTCGGCAACAGCGAGGGGAGCCTGAAGGCACTCAATATGCTCTTTGCCATCCGAACCATACAGGAGCGGACAGGCAGAGACTTGGGAGCGACATTCCTGTCGGGAACAACCATCAGCAACTCACTGACTGAGTTGTATCTGCTCTTCAAGTACCTGCGCCCCAAGGAACTGGAGCGTCAGGACATCCGCTGTTTCGATGCGTGGGCGGCAATCTTCGCCAAGAAGACTACCGACTTCGAGTTTAACGTCACCAACAACATCGTACAGAAGGAGCGTTTCAGATACTTCATCAAGGTGCCGGAGCTTGCTGCTTTCTACAACGAGATAACCGACTATCGTACGGCGGAGGCGGTTGGTGTGGACAGACCACAGAAGAACGAGATCCTTCATAACATACCACCGACACCCGAGCAGGAGGACTTCATCCAAAAACTGATGGAATTTGCCAAGACGGGCGATGCTACCATCCTCGGCAGACTTCCACTGTCAGAAACGGAAGAGAAGGCAAAGATGCTCATAGCTACGGACTATGCCCGAAAGATGGCACTCGATATGCGCATGATAGACCCGACTTGTGAGGATCATCCCGACAACAAGGCAAGCCATTGTGCCAAGATGATAGCGGACTATTACAAACGCTATGACAATCACAAGGGGACGCAGTTCGTATTCTCAGATTTTGGCACATACAGACCTGGGGAATTCAACGTGTATTCTGAAATCAAGCGTAAGCTGATAGAGGATTATGGAATACCTTCATCTGAAATCCGCTTCATTCAGGAGTGCAAGAACGAGAGGGCAAGAAAGGCGGTGATAGCAGCCATGAACGAGGGTTCGGTACGAGTATTGTTCGGCTCCACATCCATGTTGGGTACAGGCGTAAATGCACAAAAAAGGTGTGTTGCTATTCATCATTTGGACACACCGTGGGTGCGACATGAAGTCGCATAGATAATTGTTGGAATGATACTTACGGGTATCAGCTTTAACCCGCTGTTCCGTCAGCGGTAGCCTACCGACCGATGCACCTTAATGTTGTATTAAGCGGTCGGGACGAAGTACACTTTCGCAAGACAAGACAGAACCGTGAGGGGAAGTCAAGTACGGTTAGTATCATACCGTAGAGTGGCGAGGCTGGATAGTATGGTTAGCGCAAGCGAACTGTTAGTAAACTTCGTAATGTCACGAAAGAGTGTAAGATACTGGCACACTCTACCCAAAAGGGAAGCGGTCGGTTAATCCTCTCCATGGTAGGATTACACGGATATAAGCACCGCCGGAGGATGAGACAGAACCTAACCTATCCGTTAGTTATCTATGTGGAACATGGTAAGCCTGTATATCTCCTGTCATGTAAAAATGACAGGTAAGCTGACAGCAATGAAAGCCGAATGGTGTGCAGGTATAAGATAACAGAAAAAGCGAATGCCGTTCTGTAATGGAGCGGATACGGATTGAACCGACATCACGGGCTGATGTGGGCGACATCATCCGACACGAAAGTGGGCAGACTTCTGTGACGACATTAGGTAGGCAATCAAACCGAATGTTGTCAAATGGTGATTCTTTACAATTAACTTTTAGAACTTTCAAAAGGAGGAAAGCAAATGAACGAAAACAAGACATCGTGTGCGCCTGCTGACAATCAGCAAACACTTTGGGACAGAATAGACTGGACTAAAGCGGAGTTGGCTGTCAGAAAGCTACAAGCACGAATTGTAAAGGCTCAGAAGGAAGGCAGATACAACAAGGTGAAAGCCTTGCAGTGGACGCTGACCCACTCTTTTTACGCAAAAGCCTTAGCCGTAAAGAGAGTTACTTCTAACGGAGGTGGCAACACCCCCGGAGTGGACATGGAAACATGGGAGAAACCCGAAGCAAAAACACAAGCGATAAGCGAACTCAAACGCAGAGGCTACCAGCCGAAGCCATTGAGAAGAGTCCACATCAAAAAGAGTAATGGCAAACTGCGACCGTTGGGAATACCGACAATGAAAGACAGAGCCATGCAAGCACTCTACCTTATGGCATTAGAACCAGTGTCGGAAACAACAGCCGACTCACGTTCATACGGTTTCCGCAAGGAACGCCGCTGTATGGACGCGGTAATGCAATGCCATAACATTCTCCGAAAAGGCTATTCTCCCGAATGGATTCTGGAGGGTGACATAAAGGGGTGCTTCGACCATATCAGCCATGAATGGCTGCTTGCCAACATCCCTATGGACAAGGCAATACTCCGAAAATGGTTGAAATGCGGCTATATCTTCAACAAACAGATGTTCCCGACAGAGGAGGGAACGCCACAAGGTGGCATTATCTCTCCCACGCTTGCCAATATGACATTGGACGGATTGCAGAAAGTCCTTGCAGAGAAATATAAACGAGTTAGAATCAAAGGTAAGTTATATTCGCCAATGGTGAATCTTGTCCGTTACGCTGATGACTTTATAATTACCTGCGAGAACCGTGAAACACTTGAAAAGGAAATCAAGCCATTGGTAGCCGACTTTATGTCTGAAAGAGGTCTGACCTTATCAGAAGAAAAGACGGTGATAACCAATATCCGTGACGGTTTCGATTTTCTCGGTTTCAACATCCGCAAATTCGGCAATGAAATATTGACCAAGCCGACCAAGAAAGCCGAAAAACGCTTTATGGAGAATATCCGTAAGGTGACAAAAGGTCATAAGGGTTGCAAGCAGGAATCATTAATCAGGATGTTGAATGCTAAAATTCGAGGATGGGGAGCATATTATCAGCATGGGGCGACACGTGATTCTTTTCACAGAATCGACCATCAGATATTTCTCGCCTTGTGGCAATGGGCTAAACGCCGTCATTCCAAGAAAGGGAAACAGTGGATAAAAGACCGCTATTGGCACAATATCCGAGGGAACAGCTGGACTTTTGCGGCTAAGTTCAAGAAATCAAACGGCAAAGAAGACCAACTTACCTTGTTGAAACTGGCATCTTCGTTTCCTTTTCTGCAATATACGCAGATAAAGGGGGACATGAATCCGTTTGACGCAGACTGCCGCCTGTACTTCAATAAAAGAATGAAGTCAAAGATGCTTGTGACGCTGAAAGGACGTAAATCCCTGCTTTACCTATGGGAAAAGCAAGGTCGGAAATGTCCGATATGTGGTGAACCGATTGACACGCATAAGGCATGGAATGTAATGCCGACCGTACAAGACGGACGGAAATGCAATCTGTTGGTTCATGATGAATGTTTCAAATTATCCCGTAAAAACAATGGAAACAAGAAGTAGGATGAGCCGGTCTCTGCACACGAACAGAGACTTTGAAAAGCTTGAGCCGTATGAGGGGAAACCCTCACGTACGGTTCTGAGGGGGGAAGAGGGCAGTAATGCCCTTGACCTACCCGATCGACCGTCAGACTTGGCACAGCGTGACGGTCGAGGTGTGCGTGCTGGTAACGAGATTGCCAAACTGTATGCCGACAACAAGGTGGATGTCATCATCTATGCGGTGGAAAAGTCGCTTGACTCGTACAAGTTCAACCTCCTGCACTGCAAGCAGACTTTTATCTCGCAGTTGAAAAGCGGAGCCTTGGGAGCGAGAACCATTGACGAGGGAGCGATGGACGAGAAATCGGGCATGAATTTTTCAGAGTATATGGCTATTCTCTCCGGAAATACCGACTTGCTTGACAAGGCGAAGCTGGAGAAGAAGATTGCTTCTCTGGAGGGTGAGCGCAAATCGTTTAACAAGGGCAAGCGTGACTCGGAAACAAAGTTGCAGTCAAAGACGGCAGAGCTGGGCAACAACAAAGCATCTCTCAAGGGAATGACCGAGGACTACGGCAAGTTTATGGGCAAAGCCAAGAAAGACAAGGACGGCAACATCCTCAACCTCATCACTCTTGATGGTGTGGAGTCCACGAACTTAGAGGTTATAGGAAAGCATCTACAAATGTTGGCGGAGAAAGGGACAACTGGCGGACAATACAAGCGGATTGGAGAAATCTACGGATTCCCTGTCAAGATTGTCAGCGAGACGAGCTTTGAAAATGGTCTTCCATTTGTTGACAACCGCTTTTTTGTCGAGGGCAATTACAAGTACCAGTACAACTACGGTCACATTGCCAAGTCGGACCCGATAGCAGCGGCAAACAACTTTCTGAATGCCTTACAGAAGATACCAAGCTACATTGAGCAGTATGATTCAAGATGCAAGGCTTTGGAAAAGGAAATACCGCAACTGGAAGAGATAGCTGGCAAGACTTGGAAGAAAGAGGAAGAACTGAAAGGTCTTAAAGCGGAACTGGCGGCGTTGGATAGAAAAATACAGTTGGAATTGGCACCACCACAGGAGCAAGATACTGCTGAAAAACACGAAACAAAGAATATAGAAACAGAACAAAGCATAGTTGGAAAACAAGCACGCTCCGTCTGTCGGTTATGACACCTTATTATATATAGGGGTATCTTGATGTTTTTATCATAATAAGATACCCCTGTTTTTCTAAAAATGGCGAAATCTTCAATAAATAGCCTTTAAAACAAACTTTTTGGAAATATCACAGCAATATTTAGAATAATTATTGTATTTTTGCATACGAATTATATATCTATAAAAGTATGGCAAAGAAAGATGTAAACAGATTGAAGATTATGTTGGCAGTAACCAAGCGCTCAAACAAGTGGTTGGCAGAAATGTTGGGTAAAGACCAAGCAACCATTTCTAAATGGTGCACCAACACTTGCCAACCAGACTTGGAAACCTTAATACGGATTTCTGATTTGCTGAAAGTGGATGTAAACGATTTGTTGAACAAAGAATGTATCAAAGAATGATGGACGATATATTGAAACAGATAAAGGCTGGCGAGGTGTCGGGGGTGCAGTTCAAGGAACGCATTCTCGACAAATATGATATTGCCTGTGAGTTAGTGGCGTTCAGTAATTCACAGGGCGGCAAGTTGGTAGTTGGTATAAAGGATAAGACTGGAGAAACCAATGCCTTGTCGTATTCTGAGGTACAAGAAACAACCAACTTGTTGAGTGACATTGCTTCAGAAAACGTAGTGCCATCCATTCTGATAAAGATAGATACTGTTGAGGTCGAGGATGGCAACTTGGTTGTTGCTACTGTGAAGGAAGGACTCAACAAGCCTTATCATGACAACAAGGGAATCGTATGGGTGAAGAATGGTGCCGACAAGCGTAAAGTGTTCGATAATGCTGAACTTGCAGAAATGATGACCGACTGCGGTAGTTTTGCACCAGACGAGGCTGGAGTTAGGGATGCAACTGTCAACGACCTTGATGCAACGACTATCAAGCAGTTTCTTGGCAACCGTTTTGAAAGAGTTTTGGAGAAGAAAGGCTTGACAGGTGACGCTTTTAAAGAAGCATCACTTGATATGATATGCTCTGCCATAGCTAAGGGGCATGACTGTGAGAAGATACTTCGCAATCTGCGATTTATCCGTCCTGATGGTTCACTGACCGTTGCTGCCATGCTTCTGTTTGGCAAATACACCCAACGCTGGATGCCAATGATGACAGCCAAGTGTATCTGTTTTGCAGGCAACAGTGTCGGCAGCAAGGTTTTTCGTGACAAGGTGAATGATGCAGATATGGAGGGAAATCTGCTTCATCAGTATGACACGATCATGGATTTCTTCACTCGTAATCTGCATAATGTGCAGGTGGGAGAAGAATTCAACAGCATGGGAAAGTTGGAAATACCTTACACAAGCTTGGTTGAGTTCACGGTAAACAGTCTTGTACATCGCTCGTTGAACATGAAAGCCCCTGTCCGCATTTTCATTTTCGACAATCGTGTTGAGATTCACAGTCCAGGTGCATTGCCAAACGGACTCACTATTGATGACATCAAGGCAGGAACTTCCATGCCTCGCAATATGTTCCTTTTCAATAATGCGATATACTTGCTGCCATACACTGGTGTAGGTAGCGGCATCACTCGTGCACTGGACGAAGATATCAATGTCACGTTTATGAATAATGACAAGGCGCAGGAATTTGTCATCACGGTTTGGAGAGGAGAAAGTAACCAAGTCGAAGACTTAGATACCGGACTTAGACACTCAGACACCGACTTAGATACTGGACTTAGACACTCTGATACCAACTTAGACACCGGACTTAGACACTCTGGTACCGACTTAGACACTAAAAGAGTAACATTGACGAACAAGGAAAAGGATATTGTTAACTTCTGTTCCGTACCTCGTACAACCAAAGAGATACTTGACAGAATTGGTGTCAGTATGCATTCCAAGAACCGTGAACGTTACATCACATCCCTTGTTGCAGCAGGGTATTTGCAGATGACTAATCCAGATAATCCTACAGCAAGTAATCAAAAATACAAGAAAGTAAACAAAAGATAAGAAGCGTATGGATTCATTATTTCTACTTCAGTTTGCATGTTTTATATTCATGCTCATCAATGCCTTCATCGTAGCACTCTCTCATCTGCATGTAAGATGGGAGAACAAGCGGTATGAGCGTTCTCGATGGATGATCGTTGCTGCCCTGATAGGACTGGCGATACAATATGTGTTGCAGATGACTTTCGGGTTCCGTGCTATGCACGATAATCTGGGGGCGGTCATCAACATCCTCCTCTATACCCCCTGCTTCTCGCTCATCTCCATAGGAATCTACAACATAGAAACCACCCGTGCTAACCTCAGAAAGATGATACTGATGTGCAGTGGCATTTATGCTGCCATCATTGTGGTCTTTTGCGTGGGTATCAGTCTTCATCATAGCCTGTATATCAGAGAGGGGCTTTATCTGATGCTGACTCTGTTTTGCGTAAGTGTTTTCTATTGCATATACATGATTATTCAGGAGATGATTAGGCGTAAAAATATGTTGGAGACAATGGCTGCAACGGATTTGTTGCCTTACGTAAGATATTCCCGAGCAAGTGTAATCATTCTATGGCTCGCAGTTCTCGCTATGCCAGTTGCCATCTGTTCTACCACCTTATTATATATAGTAGGTCCAGCTGTATTGCTTGCCTTGCTGTTCTTCAATCTTACGTTTATCGCTCTCGGCAGCAGTTATATCCCTACCGAAGAACTCTTGGATAAAGAAGTGGAAAACGATGCCTTAGTGGGAACAGAATATAGGTATGGGGGGGGCACTTTCTGCTAAACAGCAGACCTCTGCTGATAGCAGAACAGAATCTTTACAACCACTTTCCGATGAGCGCAGAGATTTCATCCAGAAAAGTCTTGAAGCATGGTGTGCGAATTTAGGATATAAGGACAGTACTGTGAATATGCTTACCCTCTCTCGCACACTTTGTATCTCCAAGGATGAGTTATCTGTATTCTTCGACCAGTATCTGAAAACTACATTCAGAATATGGCTTGGTGATATACGTTTCAATGCGGCAAAGAAGATGATGTTGGAATTTCCAGACTATAGTAATGACATTATTTCTGCCGAGTGTGGCTTCTCTGCCCGTACCTATCTGTACCGGATATTCAAGTCAAAGGAAGGTTGTACGCCTACCGAATGGCGAGATGAACAAGTTGCAAATGCAGCACCAGATGATAAAAAACAGGATTAACCATTTTTCAATAAATATCAGAAAAACGCATAATAAAAGGGAATAAATCGTTAAAATGGGTGTCTACTTCCTACGAAGTAGACACCTAAAACATAGGAAGTAGACACATTGACAGGGGAATGCGCCACCTTTTTTTAGAGAAAAACACTATCTTTGTGCCATGAAAGAAATGTTAGAAACTATGCCAAGGATAGAATTAGCCCTGATCATCATCGGGGTGTTTGTACTCATATTAGGTATTATCTTGGGATATGCCATGATACATGAGTACAGGATATATCTTGATGATCACTATAAGGCTCGCTATAGCTTTCGTGACTTCATCAAGAGGGAACGCTTTTATATATATTTGTTCTTTGCATCCATATTTATCTTCCTAACAAACCTCTTGTATTTTCTGGAGTGAGTTTCGGATAGAATGGATGAATTAGCTTTATGGTGGATACTTGTCCTGTAATTGGAGATAGATCTTTATTTTTTACGGTAAAAAAATGAATGATATGATAAATTATTTGACAACAAAAAATCGGTTGCTGGTTGCAATACTTGCATTTATTCTTCCATTTTCTTTTGCGAAAGCAGAAGTAAAAGAAGATGGAAAGACTATTTCGCAAGGCTGGTACATCGGTATTGAGGGTGGAATGCCTTTCGGTTTCTCTACTTTCTCAAGTTTCGGACATGACAAGACGCACCTCGGTTGGGCTGCTGGCTTATATGGTGGCTATCGTTTCAACTCCATTTTCTCGGCAGAGTTATCTGCCAAGTACGGAGAAATGAACTTGTCTGCACAAGACTGTTGCGTAGAACGTAACTATTGGTTGGGTAGCGACGGCGTGCTTTACAAGGCAGGTGTCTTAGGCATGGACAGTTGGGAATATGCCAATCTGAAAAGCCATGTCAGAATGGGCAGATATGGGGCAAGATTGAACGTTCATCTCCTTGGACTGTTCCATCAAACAGCTAACAGCCGATGGGATTTGGCTGTTTCACCTCATATATATGCAGTAAGTACCAAGGCTGATATCCATACTATAGCCGATGATGCCAAGGTAATGAAAGGTTCTACCAACTGGCATTTGGGTTATGGTGCAGACTTGCAGGTTGGTTATCAACTGACCTCATGTCTGAAATTGGGCATCTATTCCGGTTTGACCCGTCTTACTGGCGAACGTATGGACGGAATGCCAGAACATCTGCATAAGAACAACTTTGTTTGGGAAAGTGGCATCAGACTGGGCATCAGCTTCACCAAGGCAAAGAAAAGGAAAATGATGGAAACCTCAACCATTCCTCAGCCGGAAGTCCAGCAACAGCTGACTACCCCAGAGGAAAACACCCAACAGCAAGAGTCGGCTGCCAAGGCGGATAAGGCAGAAACCAAGGTTGCAGAACAAGACATTGCTGAAACCTCAGAGGTGAAATTCCCTGTTATCTACTTCGATTTCAACAGTATCGCCATCAACCCTGACGAGGAATCCAAGCTGAACGAAATCCTCCATATATTAAAGGAGAATCCGGATATGAAGGTGACGGTGACAGGCTGGTGCGACACCAGGGGCAGCGTGGCGGTGAACAGGCGCATTTCTCGCCAGCGAGCAGAAACCCTGAAGGTCTGGCTGGTAAAGAAAGGCATAGCGGCGAGACGCATTTCGGCTGCAGGTAAGGGAAGCGACGGATCTCGCGAAGCCCCAAAAGCTCGCCGAGTAGAGACTAAAGACAATCATCAGTAACCCATAAAACAAGATAGAAAAATGAAAGCAAAAAGAAGATTTAATTTTTGGTTATGGGTGCTGTTATGCGTCCCATGCCTGTTGGCAAGTTGCGACCATGATGTTCATGGTGGTGAGGATGATGGTGGCTTGTCAGTATCGCTCACTTGGGCAGATGAAGCCGACCAAGGTACGGAAGTGAAAGACGTGAAGCTCTGGATATTCAATGCCGATGACGGCTCCTTGGTAGAGGAAAAACATTATAGTAACCCGTTGGCGGAATTAATTTAAGTTGATAAATATGAGTAAAAAGTTGCACATATCGCTGATTTTTAGTAACTTAGTGGTGTTCAAAACATTAAGTCCAAACCATCGTATGTACAACCTTTATACAAAATTCGTCAAAATACTCGAGATATGCAAGCAATTCTCTGAAAATCTCGTCAATGAATCGGGTAATGTTCCACGTCGTGGTCCTGTTCCCAAGTTTTCGGATTTGGAAGTGG
>ENA-OYYP01000003-OYYP01000003.1-human-gut-metagenome-genome-assembly--contig:-NODE-3-length-165847-cov-22.064623_pt1 | contig 165847 bp, 144 predicted proteins | sample MGYA00244067_ERZ653456 | MGnify/ENA primary metagenome ERZ653456 (study PRJEB26926, sample SAMN06165101) | human gut metagenome | biome: ENVO:00009003; feature: ENVO:2100002; material: ENVO:00002003... | reverse complement strand
AGATCTAGTACGGTCTCGTGGGCTCGGAGATGTGTATAAGAGACAGCAATAAAACACCAATATACAGAGAGTTATTCATGGTATTTTCCCAACAATAGCTATATAAATAACAAAGGAGATAATACATAAATACCAACTTTCGATTACAAATTTAGTTTTTAGCTGAATAATTATATTTTCAAATTTATCATTTGGAGCATTTTCTTTGCCATCAATTTTATACCATAAAGACTTTTCTTAACACCTGAATTATAAATAATCATTTCAAAGTTTTCAGTACAAAAAACAGGTTTATTAGATATTTTACTTATTGTTATAGCTTCATTTAAACTACTCTCAACAAACAATATATTGTCGCTTTTTCTATAAATATGCCCTTTATATTCACCATGTTTTCCCCAGGCCTGTCTTTCTTCTTTTGTCTTAAAATCTAGCATTATCATTTTGTTATATTTGACATTATTTTTTCTTAACCAAGTTTCAGTAATAGAACGATATTTCTCCAACCTACACGTTACTAAAGTATCTATTTTAAGGGAAGGAATATACAGGGGTTCTGCATTCGCAAGATACTCACTGTACACTGGACCATCATCATCAAAAGGTGGATTTTGACATAAAACACCATCTATATCAAAACATGAATGAGGAATATATGTCTTGTGATGAAATATATTCCATTGAAAAATGCGTGGACTATCAATCACTTCAAAATAATAATCAACCAATTTTGTACCCTTCAAAGTAGCAAATATTACAACATATTTCAAGCTAAACTCTTCACTAATATTAGCAAGTTTATTTTTAGCTTCATGTAAAGCATGTCCCGATCCTATGCTATCATCTACTACAAGTATTTTACCACTACCCTTAAAATCTATAAATGCGCCTCTTTCACCAGAAGAATATATTCGTTTCTTTAAAAAAGAATCAATATCAGTAAAAGGCTTATTTAAATATAAAGCTATTAGATTAGCAGGCAACATTCCACTACGTGGAATGCCAACTACTAAATCTATATCATGAGGAAGTTTTTGCAGATTTTTCACTATTATATTATTCATGTCTACAATCGAACGGTATTCTATATACATGCTTAGTATTATATTTCATTTATAATTTTAATATATAACAATATTACTATTAATTATTATACACCTTCACGAAAAGAAAAAATCAAAACATAACAATATTAATTTGTATTCTTAAAGCCTAACAGCTTATATTGCTTAAGTTTTTTGCACATGACATTAAAACAATCATACATGGACAAGGGCATGTGAGTTCGAATAACAAAATGATATAAAATAAAATCTCGTAAAGACACTTTTCCATTATTGCGTATCTCTTTATAAAAGTCGTCTGCATATTTCCAATCTCTTGCAAAATAACACCAAATCAACAATTCTTTGCTCCTCGCCACTAAAAACACATGTCTATCCTCAGTGGGAATTCTTATATTATCAAAATATTTCAATAGATCATTTGTTCCTAACAATAATTTATACAATAAACATTTACGATCTGAATGAACCATAGACTCTTTCAATACTCGATATACTGCAGTGTTTTCATTCAAATAATAGAAATTTGTATATCGAGAAAAACAAATCCACATCATCCTATCCCAATATCTAATATTACCAATTTCTTGTTCGGCATATTTCAATAAATTAGCACGATAAACTACTGTTAAAGTTGAAATGAAATTTCGCTCCAGTATTTGTTTATACACATTTCCATTTGGCACACCTTCTTTTTGGAAAGGTTCTAATATAAAGTTCTTTTTCTCATATGCTATCATACAATTTGTATGTACCAATCCGTATTCTTCATGAGTTTCTAGGAAATCCACTTGTTTCTGTAACTTATATACATCTATCCAATAATCATCACCTTCACATAAAGCTATATATTTCCCATGCGTATGTTCTTTCATTATTCGCTCCAAACTCCCATCATTCTTTGACCATTGATTTTCTGTTTCTAATATAGGTTTAATTATATTAGGATACTTTTCAGCATATTCCCTTATAATATTAGCCGTTCCGTCAGTAGAAGCATCATCATGAACAATTACTTCAAAATAAAAATCTGTTTGCTGCATTAGGAAACCTTCCAAGCATTGACGTATATATGGCTCATGATTATACGTAAGACATTGAACAGTAACCAATAGACTATCTTTTTGTATCATACTTATTATAGTTTATTTTACACACTTATTAAACAATGGTTTTTCTACAAACCTCATCCGCAGCATATCAACCAAAATGCAAATCACAAAAATTGCAATTACACTCAAAATAGCATGAAGAACCATGGTATTTGTACCATATTGACCCACGTTATTGAGAATGTCCTGCCACAGCCACTGTCGCATAATATCGCTATTTGCATGGATCAGAAGCACACCAAAAGTACTTGCCCCAATCAAATTTATCACTTTACTGTATCTTATATTCAGGTCCTTGAAAAACATAAACGAGCAAAGAGCAGTAACCAGAGCCATAATATGATTACTATCAGCCACAAACCAAAACACAGGTATATTTTTATTAACAAATACAGTGGACAACCACGCCATGAACACCACGCTTGCCATAGAAATCAATATAGACAACAAGGTCAGCCATCCCCAATTCCTATTAGATATTTTTATTGGAAATCCATAAAGACGAATATAAGAAGCTATGAAATACAACACGACAAACCATGAGACATAATTTACTCCCAAAGTAATCTTAGGTATAGTACCTATCATACAATACACCAACAGACAAAGAAGAATAAGCCGTAAATGCAACTTAGAGTTCATGGTTTGTATCAAAAGATTAAGAAAAGGGATCAACAAATAGAATACCACAAAGTTCGCCACGAAATTCACTCCAAAACTTTGTATCGGTACCAATGCATAAAAAACAGTACTGAAAGAAGGACGGGCATATCCCGTAAGCAGAAAAATACCTGTAATAACAACGTTGTAGAAATAAACCTCAAGCAACAGCTTCATGAACTTTCGTAAGCTGATATGTGATTTACACATAAAATAACCGGTAATCATCACAAAACAATTGATACCTGTTTTCCCCCACATTCCAAATAAATAAAGAAATATGGACTGGATATGAAGTGGTTCCTCTTTCATCACAGACATTAAGCCGGAATTGACAACATAGTGGTGGGCCACAATAAGCAGCATCACAATGATCCGATAAAGTTCCAGATTAGAGTTTCGTTCTTTACAGACGGAGCTGATTTATGAATCCGCTCACGTATAGGAGCATTATCCCCATCAGTTTCATGTACAGAAGTAGGTGTTTTTTTACACAGGTGTGCGGGGTGGGTAGTAACAATCTGGATATCAGATATATACATAACACGAATTGGATTTAAGTTTTTTAAATCTTAAGTTCTATCATTTTTTGAAGCTTCATCTATCGGTTCTGCACGTACAGAGCGTACCAAAATCTTATCACAAAACTTCTTCTTACCGCCATTATTCCAATAATTAAAAAAACATCCTTCTTCCTCTTTCGAAAAAGCCACTATTGGAGAAGATTGCAAAGTAATTCCTTGTTGCCGCATATAATCTTGTAGAACATCATTCGAAGCATTCTTATAAAATTCCTCCTTGACTATATCATAAGCTTTCTCGCAAAAAACAGAACTCTCTTTAATAATGCGTGCTTTTTCTTCAAGTATATCATAAGGGAAAAGTTTATTGCCACGATTCACATAATTGAAAATTAGCTGCGAAGCTGCTTCATTATGGCGAAATTTGAAGTATTGGCATTTTTGATTGAGATTCTCATCAGCAGACATGGGTAAGACATATCCTCTCTGTTCTCCAGGACGGGTGAATGGCTGAATACCTACAGGACGAAATGGAGTGAAACCAGGCATATCAAAATATTTATAAAATACCCCTTCCCCTCCTATTATTGGAGAATAAGTATCCGTTTTAGCATCGTATTTTGTTGTTGCAAAAAATGCTGCAACAAATTTATCCGTAGTGAAGTCCATCAATTCTGTCTTAATACCATAATGTTGTGCCAATGCCAGATGATCCACAGACAAAAACAATGGAATTTGAGTTCCATCACCAAGGGTTGCACTAAATGCCCCTTCATACATTTTTGAAAGCGGAAAAGTATCAATCAAAATTTTCAATTCCGCATATTTCAACCTTTCAACAAATATTTCCGAATCAGATAAATTCCGATGAATGGTAGGTTTACTAAGTTCATAGAAGGCACTTTGTCCCCTATAATAAATACTAGGGATTAATCCTAAAGGAAATAACTTGCATGTATCATCCTCCATCCTTATCACCTCACACTTTCCTTCCTGCTCATGATATGGCATAATCTGTCTCAAAGGAGATTTATCCAAAGCATAATACTCCTCTTGCCTGGCAATATTCTCAAGAATGTCAAGTATATCAAAATATCCTTTTGCGTTTGGCTGGATTTCAAATGGGTTATAAACTATAGATGGAATTTCTTCACTCAGTTTTTCACCCAATTCTTTAGCCTGCTCCACTTTTAAGTTTTCCCCCAAACCCGAAGCTGTTTCTACATACAAAGAATTATATTTTCTAGCAGCCTCCCAATCTTTATGATTAATATAATGTCCGACCAATAAATCACAAATTCTACAAACTTCACGTAAAGCCCCCGCTTCTTGATAGAACTTCAATAATTCAAGAAAAGCATTTGCATCATTTTCAATTACTCCTTTCCTCAACAAATAATAGTTATATAAAAATTGGTTATTACGAGTTTTGGGTTCTGCTGCTGCCAATAATTCGTTAGCTTCATCTAAAAAACACTTATCTTGTTCTTTATCTACACTATTTTGATATATAATGAAACTACAGAGTGCCCTATCCAATTTAGCTATACAATCATTTTCTTCACATTCAACTGACAATATTTCAGCTTTACGTGTGAAATAAACAGCCAAAGCCGGATATTTCAAACAAACAACTTTAGCAAGATTTAAATAACACTGTACAATCCGTTTTTCATCACCTTCGGCTTCACCCAAAGCTTCAGATATTGCAGAAAAATCACTTGATGGATAATTCACTTCACTTTTCAATTGCGCTTTGAGATACAAAAGCTCAGTTTTCATCGAATCTACTGAGTGGGAATTCAACGTGTGGTCTATAAATTGTAAAGCATCATGAATAAATCCCAATCTGCTAAGTATATGAATTTTAAGCTTAATATAGGACTTTAATTCTTCCTCTTCAATAATAGAACATTTTTTTTTCAATATCTCATACTCAGACATAACCGTCTCTGCTTTTCTCAATTGAGCAGAATTAAGTAAAGTACTTATATAATTTAATAGTAGCATTCTAAATGCTGCATAATTGATCATTGTTTTTTCTTTAGGATGAAACTTCAAATAATTATATAATTCATCGCAGAGATATAATGCATTGACATTATCTCTTTCTGAGAGAAGATACGCCACCTCGCGATTATAAGTACAAAGTATTTCTGATAATTTCATAGCAAATATTTACATCTTACTATAATCAAATAGTTCCATTATCAACCCTAACCTCAACTCCTGTAATACTACAAGCACCATCAGACAGTAGAAATGCAACAGTTTCTGCCACTGAATGGATCGAAGTCGCAACTTTCATCGAAGTGCGTTTATAAATACGATTCTTCTGCTCTTCAGTAAGTGTTGCACTCATAGCCGTTTCCATAAAACCGGGAACCACCACATTGCTGCGTATTCCCAGCTCCCCCCACTCTCTCGCCGTATTCTTGGAAAAAGCTTCAAGAGCACCTTTACTGGACGCATACATAGCCAGCCCTTTATAGCCGGTATGTGCTGAGATAGAGGAAATATGAACAATACTTCCTTTGGTATGATGAAGCAGCATATTACGTAAAACGTATTTGGTTATCATCATCGGAGTAAAAACATTGACCGAATACATGGATTGCAATCTGTCCAGTTTCAAGTTCGTAACAATATCATCATAAGCCATCGCGGCATTGTTGACATAACCATGAAGCTGAATCCTATTATTTACAAAGTCCTTGAACACATTTCTGTGCACATTCTCACTATCACCCAAGTCTATACTTTTAAAGAAAAGTTTATTGTCAAACTCTGATTCCAGCTTTTTAAACTCATCCGTATAAGAACGGGCCACACCATACACGGTATGTCCTTGCTCCAATAGTACCCTGCATATTTCAAGGCCTACCCCACGCGAACATCCTGTCACTAAATAGTTCATAATCTTTTTAATTTTCCGGTTCTTGTTAAAGTAAAAGACTCGACAAACTTTATCCTACGAGGAATCTTGAAATCCTGCAATTTATTCTTGAGTTGACAACGAATATCAAGCTCTTTCAACAGAACACCTTCCTCCAACTGGATATCAGCACAAAGCACATTACCCAAAACGGAGTTGGACTTCCCATAAACCAATGACTGACGGATACCGTCAATGGCATTAATGACAACCTCCACTTCTCCGGGATTGACTTTATATCCCCCTACATTTATCAGTTCATTCTTGCGGCTTTTAAACCTAAAGATACCCTCCTGCTGGTCCACCCATTCTATCAGATCATTTGAATGGTAATAATCTCCATCAAAACTAAAACTTTCCGATCGTCCCAGCAATGAACGGTGAATAAGCAATTCATCATCCACAACCATAAATTTATCCCGTATGGATGCAGGTATCTGAAAACAATCACCTTTTGCCGCAAACAAGGAACCCGCCTCTGTAGAGGCATATATATTATTTATCTTAGCCAAAGGGAATATGTCATGTATAACATCAAAAAGATGTCGGTCACTTTTCTCCCCCCCAAAAGTAATCCGCTGTACGGAAGAATATTCTTTTTCAAAGGGTAATAACAGTCTGTAGAAAGTAGGAGTAGCTGAAATATGAGTTACAGAATACTTCTCTATCAGGCTATAGACTTCATTTCGGGCAAGACTAAACACATTTACCAAAGTATTCTGGTTTTCAAAGGCTTGAAAGAACACTTGCAATCCTGCCATGTGTGTAGGATTATAGGCATAAGCCCAAACCTGCCGTCGATATCTTTCGGCACAACGTACTGAACGGGTAAGTCCCTGCACACTATGAATGACCTTTTTGGGCTGTCCGGTTGTTCCGGAAGTAAATATCGTAATTTCAGAAGCGGATTGCTGTAAAGCCTTAACCACCTCATCCATTGACGAGAATTTTTGTGTCCGGAGTTTCTCTATGATATTAATCTTTTCTTCATTTATCCCACCCAGTTCGGACAGACTCAGATCGGAATCAAGCAATACCAAAGGCTTATTATTGACCAATGCTTTTATCAAGTTGGAAAAATACTTGAAAAGATCATGCGTCTTTAATAAGGGAACATAGTCGTCCATACATACAGCCTTTAAAAGGTCCGCATAGCTATATGACTGCTCTCCATTGTATAAAAACATAGTCATATCGTTTTTATTTTTCCAACTTTGCAAGAACCTCTCCAACAGTGTTCACAAGACCATCCTCAAAAATGTCAATATCAAACTCATCCTCAATGCGGACTGTCAGTTCTGCAAGATCAAATAAGGTCAAATCCAAGTCATTACGTAGATCATCCGATGCTTTTAATGTAAGAACTGTCGTCAAGTCTTTACTTGCACGAATTTGATTAATTATTTCTAATACCTTTTCTTTCATAATTTTGTTTACTTTAAAATGATATTCTTAAACCATATTCATATTCATCTGAGTTTGGATATTTTCCTTCCGAAACCTTTATAAATCCAAGACGAAGGTAAAAATCATACATTACTTTATTAGAAGCTCTCATTTTTAGTGAATATCCGGAACTACCCAACTCTTTGCTGTATCTGACAGCTTTTATTATCAACTTAGCTCCTATCCCATAGTTAGCATATTTCTCCTTTACAACTAAAAATGTTGCAAAAGAATCTAACGGAGCTACATTTACATAAACAGCATTACAGGCTATTAATTTACCTGCATCATCCATATCCCGCACAATAAACAAAGTTGCGTACTGATACATTTTCTCTGCATACTCTATCAATGAAACGCGTGTACTTAATCGGGGAACGAACAATAGTTCTGTATCTTTTACAAAACTAACAAACTCGTCCTTGTTTATTTCTTTCGATAATAAAATACTATATACTAATTTCATACATATTCTTCATTTTATAATTAATCTACAGAAATATGCAACCATTCCCTCTGTTTCTCCAATGCTTCTTTTAATTGCTCCTGTGAATTAAATTTCATAATCAATGTTCCTATTGCATTATTAGCACCTTCAAAAAAATGAACTGCATCTCCTTTCATTACCCATAAATCCTCTTCTAGCACATAAGAGCGCATAGATTTACTGATATACAAGCTTTCAAACAAACCGTCCTTATCTGAATGAAGAATAATCTCCGCCCAATGACCCATGTATGGCTTCTGCTCTATACCATCGACAGAATCTCCAACAGCAGCGCGCACGCTAGCTGTAATCATATCTACCCCTGTAGAATAGCGAATCATTTCAGAAAGGCGATTGCCGCCACCACGAGGAGATACTTCCATTATATATGCCTTACCATTGATGCCGATACGAGTTTCAATATTATATACAGAAGTATTCATTTTAAGGAGAGTGAGAAGTCGTTGAAGTTCAGAACGAAGTTCGGACTCTTGTTGCACATTCATAGTCGAAGGCCACGAGAATGCAGCGGGAATAAAAATTCCTGCTGCATTCTCATCAAAACGCTGAGCAGAAAATGAAACAAATTTCAATTCACCATTAACAGAAAAACAATCAGAATCTGACGAACAGCCTTGTTTCTCAATAAATTCCTCTACAATAATGCTTCCTTTAATAGAATGTTTAAAGGCATATTCCAAAGCCTCTTTCAATTCCTCCTCCTTATCTACGCGTGTTACTCCCTTGCTGCCGGCAGAGTCTGTCGGCTTTACTATCAAAGGATAAGAAAATCGATCTGTATTGGTTAAGACATCCTCCATCGAAGAGAACCCAAAAGCCCAAGGCACATTAAAATCGTTTTCTGATAAAAAAGCCCTGAATTTATCTTTATTCTGTAATATTTCTACAGATTCATAAGGACCGAATGAAGGAAGTCCCATCCGTTTTTGGACATACGATGCCGATACGACACCAGGGTCTACCCCAAAAGACATGATCCCGTCTATCTCTTTCTCGCGGGCTACTTTCAGAACTGCTTCTTTGTCTATAATACTGACATTGACATATTCATCACTATATTGATGAGCAATGTTATCAGGAAGATAATCTGCCGTAATTACATAATAGCCTTGCTCGTGAGCTGCCTTTATCACAGGAAGAAGATAACGGATACCTCCAAGGAGCATTATTTTTTTTCGCTTCATTTCTTACTTGACAATCAAATTCAAAGTCCGTTGAATATCCCTATCACCTAACGCATGATGCATCGGCAGACAGATAACACTATCTGCCATTCGATGCGCATTAATCAAATTTTCAGGTATAGCACTTTGCAAACCCCGATAAGTACTGAACGTACTTATCAACGGATAAAAATACCTGCGTCCTAACACATTATGCTCTTTCATCCTGTAATAAAGTTCATCACGAGTCATACCATGTTTCTCTGCATCTATAAAAATGGGGAAGTATGAATAGTTGTGCTTCACGCCCGGTATATCATCAAAGAATGTGACACCATCCACCCCACTCAACGCTTCACGGTACTTTATGGCAACCTGACGGCGTGCAGCAATAGCGTCATCCACCTGTCTCAGATTCAGCAGTCCGTATGCGGCACGCACTTCATCCATTTTACTGTTTATACCCGGAGCTACCACGGTCACCTCATCAGCAAAGCCAAAATTCTTCAGATAGTCTATACGTTTCTTGGTTTGTTCATCGTGCATGACCAAAGCACCACCCTCTATCGTATTATAAACCTTGGTGGCATGGAAACTGAGTGTGGACATATCCCCTGCATTCAGAATGCTTTTACCGTTTACTTCCACACCAAACGCATGGGCCGCGTCATAAATAACTTTCAAGCCATACTTGTCGGCTATCTCCTGAATACGCACGGTATCACAGGGCTTCCCATATACATGAACCGGCATAATGGCCGTTGTTCTGGGTGTAATGGCAGCCTCTATCTTATCCGGATCCATATTACCTGTAGACGGGTCGATATCCACGAAAACCGGAGTGATACCATTCCACCAAAGGGCATGGGTGGTAGCCACAAAACTATAAGGGGTGGTTATCACCTCGCCCGTTATTCTCAAAGCCTGCAAAGCAGTTATCAATGGCAGTGTCCCATTGGTGAAAAGACTGATAAAAGGTACTTTCAGATAAGCAGCCAGTTCCTTTTCCAGTTGCTTATGAAAAGAACCATTGTTTGTTATCCACTTGCTCGCCCAAATTTCCTTGAGCATTGCGTGAAAATCGTCAAGGTCCGGCAGTAACGGAGACGTTACTGTTATCAAACTTTTATCCATATCATTTTTTTTTAATTTATCTTTTTGAGAACAATGAGAACAGTTCCTGTAGTTCCTGAAAGCGGAGAATCCTTGTTACAGCCAGATAAAACCCACTGCCCAAAATGATGCCGCCCAGCAACTGGGCATACAGATTCTCAGTCATCCACTGAAGGGAAAACACAAGGACAAACATCAGCAAGGAAACCACCAGAGTGGGAAACAAATCGCGCATCTGCATGATAAAACCGACTTGTATCAGCTTTCCTGTATAAAAGGTATTGATTACCAGGCAAAGAAGGGAGCTTACCACTCCCCCAAAGCACATGGTTTTCAGACCTAGAGGAATGGTCAGGCAAAGGATGCTGACTCCTATCGCCTTCTTGATAATTTCCAACCGAAGGAAAAGATCGGAACGTCCCTGTACCTGTAACAGGTTCAGATTGATGGCATGAATGGGATACCACATCATCGAGAAACAGATGATTTGAAGCAGAACCGCACAGAATATCCATTTCTCACCCAACACAATCCGGATAAACGGAAAGGAAACCGCTGCAAGTCCTGTCATAAGAGGAAAGACCACATAAGCGGACAACTTGAGAAATTTACGATACACTCCCCGTAATCTGTCAATATCATTTTGTATACTGCAAAGCACGGGATAAGTCACACGTTGCAGTATCCCTGTAATATTAGAAGAGGGAAAAACAGAGAATTGCTGGGCCCGTGTATAATGTCCCAAATCACCGGCGGAAAAGACCTTGCCTATGACAATGGGATAAATATTGTTGTAAGTGGTATCCAGCAGACCGGACGCCAACAGTTTGGAGCCAAAGGAGAACAATTCCCTGAAAGATTTCCAGGAATAGGTTCTCATGGGCTTCCATTTTGAAAAGATCCATAATAACAAGGTGTTTATCCCCAGATTGACCAGTTGCTGGCATACCAATGCCCATATGCCAAATCCTGTATAAGCCAATATGATACCTGCCATACCGGAGATAACAGCAGCAATCAATGATGCCTTTGCCTGGGTCTTGAAATCTATCCTGACTGTCAGTAGTGCACGCTGGACTACAGCCAGTGAGTTAAAGATTATACCCAGGCATACCACTCTCATCACTAAAGAAAGTTCGGGAAGTCCATAAAAATCCGCCACCCAAGGCGCGGAGATATAGAATAACAGATAAAGTGCAAGACCGACAGCTATATTGAAATAAAACACAGTAGAATTATCTACTTCTGTCCGGTTTTGTTTACGTATCAAGGCCTGGGAAAATCCACTGTCTATCAATGATTGGGAAACAGCCAAGAATATGGTCAGCATTCCGACAAGGCCGTAATCCTCCGGAGTTAGCAGTCTGGCCATGATAATCATGATTACAAACTGAATACCTTGCACAGAAAAGCGTTCTATCGAACTCCAAAGAACCCCCTTGGTCGCTACTTGTTTTAAGGAATTGGACATATTATTGTCATTCAGTTAAATAGGGAATATAATATGTATCCTAGTCCACCTTTTCGAACGGAAAAGCATGAAGATAGCTGATAGCCACCGTCATATTTCCAAAAGCGAACACCAACCTTGTATTGCGATGCAGCCGCATGATGCACCCCTCCTTGCCATGAAAGATGCCGCCGGTAATGCGAATACGTTGTTTCTTCTGAAGATAAGCCTCTAAAGGACGGTTCAACAGTTCAATGTTGTAGGGCATGGATTCATATAGATAGATGAATTCCTCCATCTGACACTGGGGAATGACCGCAGCACGATGGGTAACGTAGTCCGTTACCAGATATTGGCGGGGGAGCATGGCAGACAAGATGCGCTGAAGTTGCTCCAAAGGAGCGCACACAAATAACCAACCGCTACTTTGTACTTCCTTTTCATCTGTCAGGGCATTGAGTTGTGAGGCAGAACCGGTGGAAAAGGCTTCCTTCACGATTCTGGCGGATTCACGGCGAGCAGCATACTCTTGTTTAGTATAATCACACTGTTCGAAACGTTTCCGATGACCTGCCTCGGTATAAGAAAATACTTTGAAACAGAAGTAACATTCCTCGGTTATCCCTTCCGAAGTACGGAGCTTTACTGCTTTTCTGCCACTGAAGACTGCAATATAACGCTTCAGTTCCTTATAGGAAAGATACATATAGTACCACGAGAGTTCAGGGTGTTCTTTCCCTATTCCAGCCTGTGGCTTGGTTACTGCATTTGACCCCGGGTCTGAAGCAGAAGCGATTGAACTGCAGAGCAGTAACTTAGGCGCTTCGCTCGTTATGTCTTGATTGTCATTCGTTGTTCCCATCAAAACATTACATTTTATCATACCTTTATTTGAAAAAGAGGAACAGATTTGCTATCAGATATCCTCTATATTTTGGGGTTCTCTTCGTAAGAGAACCCCAAAGTCAAGTTAGATCTCTGATAATTGAATATTTACTGGTTTTGTCGTATGCTGTTTTTATAAACGAGATGCGCCTGTTTGCAACTTTTTCTTATTTTTCTAGAACAAAAAATTGCGTTTAAAGCAAATATGGGCTATATTTGCACAAAAATGGGGTTCTCTTACGAAGAGATTCCCATTTTTTATTATACCTAAATATGCAAGAAACACCTTTCTGCAAGCCCATTATACAATAACTCATCACTGCAACAAACCTATTTTCCCTATTATGTTTCTTTTTACAAGAGAGAAGTTAAAAAGAAGTAAAAATGGCAGACATACACAATGCCTTAGAACAAAAAACGGACTGTACAGTCTTTCTTTTCTGTACAGTCCGCTTAAATTATATACAATGTAAAGAGATGACGCTTATTCTTCGTCAGCAAACATCGGGTCCCATGCCGGAAGACGGATAGGTTTCTGTTTTAAAATATCCAGTACCTTGGCAGGAACATATTTCTTTTCTGCCACTACACGGAACATATATTCATCAAACCACTTATCTGTCATGATAAGGTGTCCTCTGTATCCACTGGCACTGCCCCAACTGTTTTCCACCATCCATTTTTTCGATTTTCCCGCTTTATCCAAGTCCACCGCCATCAAGGTCATAGCATGGCTGCTGCCACTGGAGAAAGTTTGGATACGTTGTTTCTTGTCCATGCCGAAGGTGGTTCCCATCAATGATTCGTAATCATAATTATCAGGATCTAACAGGCCACGTTTGCTGTCGAGGAACTTGCCTACATCGCAAGAAAAGTACATCATGGTACTGTCCTTGATGGAAGCAATGGCTATTTCTTTGATATCTTCTATAGGCAGATTGACGTAGGTCCAGTTTTTGCCATCATAACGGTGACGGTCAAAGTCTATTTCATAGCATTTATAGAATTCGCGGCTGGGATCATTCATCAGCATCACGTAGTTGTTGGTCAGATCATTTCCCAAGAACTCTCTATAGAAAGATATCGGAGTGTATTCTTTCGCTTCTCCACCCTTCAGACTCCATGTAAAGGTGGAAACAGGTTCGCCAAGGGTCAACACCAGCATACGATAAACCGTTCCCAGCATTTCTGTCTTTTTCTTTTCCAGTTCGACCGGCTTCACTCCGGCAGTGGCAGCTTCTCGTAGTTGTAAACCAAATTCCTTCAGTTTTAATCCTATCAGGTTACTCATCTTTCCGGTATTCTCACTGCTGAAAGTTTCCACCATTGCACTCTTGGGGACCAGTCCGTATTTCTCTATAATATCCGAAACTCCTGTGAATTGTCCTCCATCGCTTAAAGGATGCTTGAACAGCCATTCCACCATTTTGTCGTCCATGGGCTTTCCACTGGTATCAATGATTCCCTGTAAGAATAAGTTTGCTTTTTCTAATTGGTCGTAGAAAAAACAATAGTTCTGTGAGAACTCCATCTCATCCAGTCCGTATTTGGCAATCATCTGGCTGCGGAGCACGTTCAGTCCGGTAAAAAGCCAGCAACGACCGGAAGATTGTTGGTCGGTTATCCCCTTGGATAGCACCTTGTGTGAAAATTCCGTATCAAAATCGGCACGGTTCTCTTGGTTCAATGCCAACGTGTTGATACTTGTTCCGCCTAAGGCGTTACGGATGGCTTTGTCGGCAGGGGTTGCCTTATAACTTTGTTTGATTTGATTCAGCATTTCACCTGAAATGCCTCCCTGCTGTGCCTGGGCTGTCAATGCAGCCGCAAACAGAAGAGCGAATGTGATGTGTTTCTTCATATTATTGTAAAAATATAAAATGATTTATTAGGGTGGGTAAATGTACAAGTTATTTTTGAACCCTGCTAATCTTTCACGTGAAAGATATATAATCATCAGATCCTATCATTATTATGACAGGCCCGGCTGTTCTGCTTTTTTCTTTATCTTATATCCCAGTATAGCAATTGTGATACTCATCAAGGGACTGATGATGTTAAAGAAGGCGTAAGGCAGATACACAATGGTGGGAACACTAAGGATAGTAGCCTGTGTCATACCGCATGTATTCCAGGGTATCAATGGCGAAGTGACTGTAACAGAATCTTCCGTCGTGCGGCTCAGCAGTTTGCTTTCATAACCGTTTGCACTATAGATGTCTTTAAACATATTACCCGTCAGGATAATGGATATATATTGATCTGCTGTAGCAAGATTCAGGAACAAGCCCGATGCAACTGTGGATGACACCATTCCTACCCGCTTTTTCGTAAAACGTACAAAGACAGAAGTGATACTGCCGAGCATTCCTCCGGCTGTCATCGCCCCTCCGAAACACATGGCGCAGATAATCAACCAGATGGTATTCATCATACCTGCCATTCCGCGAGTGGATATCAGTTCGTTTATTTCCGCATTACCGGTTTCCAATTGGGTTCCACCATAAAGCATTCCCATTCCTCCTTTGAACAAGGCGGCAATCCCTTCGGCTCCTTGTCCGGCGATTTCGCATAATAGTCCGGGCTGGAAAATCAAGGCAAAGACGGTAGCCAGAGCCGTAGAAACAAATAGAGTGATGATGGAAGGCACTTTACGTGCAATCAGTATCGCTGTGACAACGGGGACAATCATCAACCACCATGAAATATGGAACTTATCACTCAATATACGGGTGTATTCGGCGATATGACCGGTATCAGTGGCTTCATGTGACAATCCGGCTATGGTAAAGATTATCAAAGTGATGACAAGTGATGGAACGGTGGTAATCATCAAGTAACGGATGTGAGTGAACAGCGGTGTATCCGTTACGGAAGATGCCAGAATGGTGGTATCCGAAAGCGGAGAAACTTTATCACCGAAATAGGCTCCGGAGATAATCGCACCTGCAATCCAACCTTCACTGAAACCTTGCGCCTTCCCTATTCCCATCAGTGCGATGCCGATAGTGGCGATGGTAGTCCATGAGCTGCCTGTCATGACAGATACTACCGCACAAATAATGCAAGTGGATACCAGGAAAAAATGAGGATGAATAACCTGTATGCCGTAATATATTAATGTAGGGACTACACCGCTGACCATCCATGCTCCGGACAAAGCTCCGATGATCAGCAAGATAATAAGTGCGGTACTTACCCCGGCTATATTATTGGTGATAGCCAGTTCGAAGTCCTTCCATGGACGATGGAATCCCGCCATACCTGTCAGCACACAAACTGCTGTAGCCACTAACAGACAGACTTGGCTGCCACCGGACAAGGCATCGCTTCCAAATGTACGGATAGTGACAAACAATAATAAAATAAGTACGAATACGGGTAAAAGGGATACTAACGGTGAAGGGATTTTGTTATCTTTCATTCTTTTTTCATTCATTTTTTATTCAAAATGTAAATAGAACTATCAATTTAGTTTTCAGCGTGCAAAGTTGGGAATATTTTTTGAGTTCTAAAAGTCAATCGGCGGTATTTAAAGACTTTTTTTGTATTTGTAGGTAAACCTTTTTGCAAAGGGGACGTTATTAGTTCAAATTATAACCTAAAACTTAACAAATATGAATGAATTAGTTGGTGGCTTAGGCTACGCTGTAAAAAATTGGTGGATGTCCCTGTTGCTGGGCTTGCTCTACATTGCGGTAGCACTATGTTTATTGTTCGCTCCTGTGAGCAGTTATGTGGCACTGAGTGTCATCTTCAGTATCTCGATTCTGGTCAGTGGCATTCTGGAAATCTTTTTTGCTGCCGGAAACAAAAAAACAATCAGCAGTTGGGGATGGTATCTTGCCGGAGGTATTATTGATTTACTGATAGGTATTTATCTGGTATTCTATCCGTTGGTCAGCATGGAGCTGATTCCGTTTATTGTCGCTTTTTGGTTGATGTTCAGAGGGTTTACATTGTGTGGCTATTCCACAGATTTGAAACGCTATGGCACGAAGGACTGGGGATGGTATCTGGTGTTTGGCATTCTGGCCATTCTTTGCTCTATGGCTATCATCTGGCAACCCGGACTTGGCGCTGTCACCGTGCTCTACATGCTGTCCATCACTTTCCTTATTATCGGATGTTTCCGTGTCATTTTCTCCTTCGAGTTGAAAAGATTGCATAAAAACAAGTAAAAAAAATCGTTTATTTTGGGCTACGTCGTACGTTATTCGTATTTTTGTTAGCCCAAAATAAACAATGATTTCTAGTAAGAGTCTTAAGTACACTGTGCGTATTCTGCTAGGTACACTGATTGGTGTCTACCTGGGAATAATTGTGCTGCTGAACATACCGTATGTTCAGGGCAAATTATCTGTTTTTGTAATTAAGGAATTAAAAAACATACTGAATACGGAGGTTTCTATAGGACGGATTGATATGGGTTTGCTGAACCGCATCATTGTGGAAGATGTCCTTTTGCATGACCGGAAGAATCAGGAGATGCTGAAAGTAGCCCGCTTGTCGGCAAAATTCGATCTTCTTCCTTTACTGAACGGTAAAGTCACCATCAGCAGTGTCCAGCTTTTTGGATTTACGGTCAATTTGAACCGGGAAACTCCAGAATCTGCCCCTAATTTCCAGTTTGTGTTAGACGCTTTCGCATCCAAAGATACGGTTAAAACAAAATCTAATTTGGATTTACGAATTAATTCCGTGTTGATAAGGCGTGGCAGAGTGACATACGATATATTATCGGAACCGGAAACTCCCGGAAAGTTCAATGCCCATCATCTATCGGTAAAAAATCTCGCTGCAACGCTTTCACTGAAAGCATTGCGCAGCGACTCGTTGAATGCTGCCATCCGGCGGGTCAGCTTTGACGAACAATGTGGTTTTTCATTGCAGAAATTTGCCATGAAAGTTACAGCCAACAATAAACGTTTGGATATTAAGGATTTTGGTGTGGAACTTTCAAATACCGCTTTAAAGATAGATAGTCTGACCTTGAAGTATGACAGCCTGCCCGAATTGCCCCAAATGACAGAAAATGTAAGATACGATGGCTCTTTGAAGGCTTCAGTTATACTGAAAGATTTGGCTCCTTTTGTGCCTGCCTTGTCACGTTTTGAAGAACCGTTGGATCTAAATCTTGTTTTCTCCGGTCACGGCAAGCATTTGGACTGCCCCACCCTGCAGCTGGCTAACCACCACGGATTGATGATTGCAGGGGAAGCGGCCCTGAGTAACTGGGATGCAGGCATGGATATGTACATTTACGGCAAACTGGGTAACCTGATCATGACGAAAGAGGGCATAAACGTTCTGATGACGAACCTGACGGGAAAGGTTCCTCCCATTTTGCAACGTTTGGACTATATTCGTTTTAACGGGGAAGCGGCGGGCTATCTGCATGATCTCACACTGACAGGCTTGTTCTATACAGGGGCAGGCATGGTGAAAACGGACGTGATGATGAGCATTGATGAACAAAGCATGAGCAGAACCTATTCGGGTAGTGTGGCAAGTGCTGACCTGGATTTGGGAAAATTACTTAATCAGGAAAAGAAATTCGGCAAGGTGGATTTCAATGTGGAACTGAAAGGTTTCAACTATAAGAACCGGTATCCGGAGTCATACATCAAAGGAATCATATCTTCTTTTGAATATAGTCAATATCAATATGAAAATATCATGTTGGATGGCGTATATAAGGATGGAGGCTTTAACGGGCGCTTGTCCATGGACGACGTAAACGGTTCTGTCCAGATAGACGGTAATTTCAATGTTGCCAAAACAATCCCTGACTTTAATCTGAAGGCATCCGTAAAGAACCTGCGCCCCCACGACCTCCATTTGTCGGACAAATATGAGAATGCCAGTATATCGCTGGGACTCACGGCCGATTTCACCGGCAAATCCATTGACGACATGAACGGGCGTATTTCATTGGACAGCCTGCAATTAAACGCTCCCGATGAAAGAGGGTGTTTTCTTGACAATCTGACTATTACAGCCGGACAGGTAAGCGGTGAAAAGGAGTTGCGCATAAATTCATCCTTCATGACAGCAGTGATACGCGGTGACTATTCCTACCACACCATTCCGGCCAGCGTGGTAAAGACGGTACAACGCTATATTCCGTCCTTACTGACAATAAAGGATAATATGCCCGAGCCTCATAATAACTTCCAGTTTGATATCTGCCTGGAGAATACCGAAGTGCTATCCAAATTATTTCAGATTCCATTGGAATTATATTTGCCGGCATCTTTAAAAGGATATTTTAACGATGGCGAGGAGAAGTTGCACGTAGAAGGACATTTTCCGGAATTCAGATACAATGGAACACGTTATGATTCAGGCGTTTTATTTTGTGAGAATCCTTCCGACCGGTTCAAATGCTCACTGCGAGGCGGTATGTTAATGAAAAGTGGTGCAATGCTTAACTTCTCAGTGGAAGCCAATGCTAAAAACGATCATTTGGAAACAACAATTAACTGGGGAAACAATACTGATGTGACTTACGGTGGTAAATTTGCCGCCGATACCCGTTTCTTCAAAACGGAAGGCCCCCATCCTATTCTTCAGGCAGATATAAACATACAGCCCACAAAAGTAGTGCTAAATGATACGGTATGGAACATTCATCCTTCGCATATCGCCATAGATTCGGGACGCGTATTCATTAATAATTTCCTGTTTGAACATGAAGACCAATATTTAAGGATAGATGGTAAACTGACCAAGAAAGAAAGTGATTCCTGCCGGGTGGATTTGAGAAATATCAAGCTGGACTATGTACTGGATATCGTGCAGTTTGACGATGTAGAGTTTGGCGGACTTGTAACTGGAAAGGTTCATTTGAAAAGTGTTATGAAGAACCCCGTGATGCGAACCCGTCTAAATGTGCACAATTTCTGTCTGAACCGTTCTTTATTAGGAGAAGCCGATATTACAGGTGTATGGGATAAGGAATTGGGCGGAGTACGACTGGATGCCCAAATAGCGGAAAAAGGAATTTCCTCCACTCATGTGACAGGGTATGTCTCTCCCAAGTTAAAAGGTCTTGACCTGTTGATTCGGGCAGATAGTACGAATCTGGGATTCTTACAACCTTTTATAGAAGGAATTTTCAGTGAAATAAATGGTCGTGTCAACGGGAATGTCCGTTTATATGGTGATTTCAAGCATTTGGATCTGGAAGGTGAAGTGCGGGCCAAAATGGATGCTAAAATTGATGTGTTGAACACCTATTTCCAAATCCGGGATGACTCCATACATATATCTTCGGGCAGTCTGGATTTCAGGAATGTAAAAGTCTATGACCGTGAGGGACATGACGGACTGGTAAATGGTTATCTGCATCACACAAAGCTGAAAAATCTAATGTACCATTTCAATATACGAGGCAACAACCTGTTGATGTACAATACCTACGAAGCCGGGAATATGCCTTTTTACGGAAAAGTATATGGTACAGGAAATGTGGTGCTGGATGGTGGAAATAATGCGATGACAGTGGACGCTTCACTGACTACAGGCAGCAATACCAGCTTCACTTATATAACCGGAGTGACCACGGAAGCAGCGAGCAACCAGTTTATTACTTTTGTAGACAAAACTCCCAAGCGCATTCACGATGATGTGGAAACCGATCTTTACCACCACTCTAATGTGCGTAAGACTAAAGAGGAAGACGGACCTCCTATGGATCTCCGCATCAATATGTTGATAGAAGCAACTCCCAACGCTACCATGAAAATTATCATGGATCCTGTAGCGGGAGATAATATTACAGCAACCGGAAATGGAAATCTGCAAGTGAATTTTTTCAATAAAGGTGATTTCCGTATGTTCGGTAGCTATGTCATAGATCAAGGTATGTATAAACTAAGCATGCAGGAAGTAATACGCAAGGACTTTACCTTGAAATCAGGTGGCACGGTGACTTTCTCAGGTGACCCTTATCAGGCGAATCTTGATTTACAGGCGGTATACACGGTTAATTCTGCTTCTTTAAGTGATTTGGTAGTAGATCCCTCGCGCAACCAAGGTACGGTGAAGGTAAACTGTCTGATGAATCTGACTGGAAATTTATCCAATCCGGATATTAAATTCGATTTGGAACTGCCCACTGTAAGCGAGGAAGACCGGGAATTGGTACGTAGTGCTACCAGTACGGAAGAACAAATGAATACACAGATTATTTATTTGCTGGGAATTGGTAAGTTTTACACCTATGATTATGCCAATAATGACCAATCCTCTAATGCAACCAGTTCTTTAGCCTTCAGTACACTTTCCGGTCAGCTGAACAATATGTTGTCCCAATGGATGGGCAATAAAAACTGGAACATAGGCGCCAACCTGAGTACCGGTGAAAAAGGTTGGACAGATGTGGAAGCAGAAGCTATGTTGTCCGGCAGGTTATTGAATAACAGGCTAATGATAAATGGAAACTTCGGCTATAAGGAGAATGTGATGGCAAATAGCAATTTCGTAGGAGACTTTGAAGCGATATGGTTATTGACAAAAAACGGAGATTTCCGTTTGAGAGGATATAATCAGACTAATGACCGCTATTTTACTAAATCTACCCTGACCACTCAAGGAGTAGGTCTCATGTATAAAAAAGATTTCAATACTTGGGACGAACTGTTCCGCTGGTTCTTATGGAAAAGAAGGAAAGGTTCGTTACAAAAACGAAGCGATGACTAATCAACCTATAAAGTTTATTTCATATCTTTGCGAAGTAAATTTAAAAATATGAATATGTCCTATTTACCTGCCGAATGGCATAAACAAAGTTTGATTCAACTAACGTGGCCCCATAAAGACACAGACTGGGCATGCATGTTGGAAGAAGTGAATACCTGTTTTCTTAAGATAGCTTATGAGGTTTTGAAACGTCAGAATTTGTTGATTGTGGCTCCAGACCCCGATTCCATAAGAAATAGTATAGATAATTATGGAGCTGATATCCAAAAACTCATCACATCAAAAATCAACACAAACGATACTTGGGCACGCGATCATGCTTTTATCACCTTGTTGAAAGAAGACGCTACTCCCCTACTACTGGATTTCTGTTTTAATGGTTGGGGAATGAAGTTTGCCGCAAATTATGATAACCAGATTAATAACGAACTATATTTTCACCATCCTGTTCTGAAAGGTGAATATGTTTTCTGCCGGAATTTTATTTTAGAAGGAGGTTCCATAGAAAGTGATGGGAAAGGAAGCCTGCTGACTACAGAGCAATGCTTGCTGGCTAAAAACAGAAATGAAATGAACCGACAGGAAGTGGAGGATTTTCTAAAAGAAACATTCAACTTAAAACAGGTCCTATGGTTGAAACATGGTTATCTGGCAGGTGATGATACAGACAGCCATGTGGACACATTGGCACGTTTCTGTCCGGATGATACCATTGTGTATGTAAAGTGCACCAATGAAAAAGATGAACACTATAAGGAACTGGCAATGATGGAAGAAGAACTAAAAGCGTTCCGTACTTTGAACGGCAGGCCATACCGCCTGCTTCCGCTGCCTATGGCGAGTGCTGTTTATGATGAGGAACATCATCGCTTGCCGGCAACTTATGCCAATTTCCTGATAATGAATGAAGCTGTACTCTATCCTACTTATGCTGATTTTGTAAATGATATGTGCGCTAAAGAAGTATTGGCGGAAGCATTTCCCGGAAGAGAAATAGTAGGTATTGACTGCACTGCTTTGATAAAGCAACATGGCTCGTTGCATTGCGTCACCATGCAATATCCCGAAGGTGTATATTAATAAATATATGTATGAAAAGAACGATTAAAATAGGAATTATCCAACAGACATGCACAAATGATATCCGTCATAATTTGAGCAAACTGCATCGCAATATAGAACAGGTGGCGGCGGCAGGTGCACAGCTGGTTGTATTGCAGGAGTTGCACAACACCTCTTACTTCTGTCAGACAGAAGATACGGATATGTTTGATTTGGCAGAACCGGTTCCCGGTCCTTCTACCGGTTTCTACAGTGAGTTGGCTGCCGGATACGGCATTGTACTGGTTACTTCGTTATTCGAGAAGCGTGCTCCGGGACTGTATCACAATACAGCCGTCGTTTTTGACAAAGATGGCAGTATAGCAGGAAAATACCGCAAAATGCATATTCCCGATGATCCCGCTTATTATGAGAAATTTTATTTTACTCCCGGTGACCTAGGATTTGAACCCATTCAGACGTCACTAGGAAAACTAGGTGTACAAGTCTGCTGGGACCAATGGTATCCCGAAGGTGCACGGCTGATGGCACTGAAAGGTGCTGAAATTCTTATATATCCTACAGCTATAGGTTGGGAAAGCACAGACACTCAAGAAGAGAAAATCCGGCAACTAGATGCATGGGTAACTGTGCAGCGTGGCCATGCCGTGGCAAACGGTCTGCCGGTTATCGCCGTGAACCGCGTAGGACATGAGCCCGATCCTTCCGGTCAGACAAATGGTATCCAATTTTGGGGTAATAGCTTCGTGGCAGGTCCTCAAGGAGAAATACTGGTACAAGCCAGCAATATGGATGAAGAAAATATGGTAGTGGAACTGGATATGACCCGTAGCGAGAATGTTCGTCGCTGGTGGCCTTTTCTCCGTGACCGGCGTATTGATAAGTTTGAAAATCTAACCCGACGCTTTATAGATTAAATACAAACGTTATCGTTATATAAATTCACATATTCGTTAAACAATTCATGGTTAAAGCTGTTTTAGTTATCAGAATATTCAAAAGATATTATTGATTTACTAAACAGCTTAATTATGAAAAAAGTATTATTTTTAGCCGCATTGTTACTCGTTTGCTTCAGCGGAGTAACAAATGCACAAACCAGAAAACAAAGAGAAGACGCTAAACGTGAAGCATGGAAGAAAGAACGTCAGGAAAAGAAAGCCTTGGAAGCTCAGCAGGACTCTGTATCCTACGTCCAGGCAATTAATGCTTTAAAAAACGGTTCTTTTGTATTAGAAGCTGATAACGTTGTATTCCGTAATGGAATAATGCGTTTTGTCTCCTCTAACACGAATTATGTGGAAGTAAACGATGGGCAAGGTATTGTTCAGACCGCCTTTACTAATTTTGTGTATAACTGGAGTCCGAATGGCTTGGGAGGTGTCACGGTTCAGGGAAATGTGAACGGAATAAGCATGCGTCAGGATAAAGACGGTAATGTGTACTATAATTATGGAATTAATGGTATTGCCGTTTCGGCCACCGTTTCCATTGTACTGACTGGCGGAACCAATCAGGCTAGTGTTACTATAAATCCAAATTTCTCGGGCAACACGCTGACAATGAACGGGTATCTGGTTCCTTATAACGAAAGTAGTGTATTCCAAGGAACAACATGGTAATTCATTAAGAAGATATGATAAAAAGGAATGGGCATTTTCATCACCCATTCCTTTTTATTTATTATTACAGCATTGGAAATGTTTCTTGTCTGTTCATAACATTAACCGAGGTTGTGATTCCAATTCCAATAAAAACTTTTTAGCGGACAGTCCGCCTCCATATCCCGTCAGCGAGTGGTCACTACCGATCACACGATGGCAAGGTGCAAAGATTGATATGGAATTTGCACCATTAGCATTGGCTACCGCACGAACTGCTTGGGGTCTCCCGATATGCTTGGCCATTTCACCGTAAGAAATTGTTTTGCCGAACGGTATCTTTAGCAGTTCATTCCATACTGTTTTCTGAAAATCCGTGCCCACAAAAAGAAGCGGCACATTAAATTCTTTGCGTTGTCCTGCAAAATACTCGTTGAGTTGCTCTATTGCTTCTTCGATTATTTCTGACGTACTTATTTCAAATTCGGCACACAATATCCGCTTCAACCGTTGGTTCACACGATCGCAGTGTTTTTCCACCTGCCAGTCACACAGGCAGAGTTTTTCGCCAAACGAACCGAGCAGCAACACTCCGCAGGGTGATTTATAACGCTTTATCTTGATCGTATTTTTCTCTTTCATACGCTTGATTTTTATATGCTTCCTTCATTTGTTTGTAATCTGTTTCAGCTTATCGGACTACTTTAAATCAAAAAGATAAAGCGTAACGAATTAGCTGAAACAGTATTCGCTACGCTATGTTCGGATCCCCCCGTTATCGGTCTTTTATACAAGACTCTATAAAAGCAGACAAAACTTACTTTTCCTCTTTTATATCAACGACCAGATTCAACTCATCCAATTGTGATTGATCCAAAGCAGCGGGAGCATCCAACATCACATCGCGCCCACTATTGTTTTTAGGGAATGCTATGCAGTCACGAATACTATCAAGTCCTGCAAACAAAGAAACCCAGCGATCAAGGCCATATGCCAAACCACCATGAGGAGGTGCTCCGTATTTGAATGCATTCATCAGGAAGCCGAATTGTTCCTGTGCTCTTTCCGGAGTAAAACCCAAAATCTCAAACATCTTGGCCTGTAATTGTGAATCATGGATACGAATTGAACCGCCTCCTACTTCCACACCATTTACTACCATATCGTAAGCATCGGCACGAACAGCAGCCGGATCTGTATCCAACAAAGGAATATCTTCTTCTTTCGGATGAGTGAACGGATGGTGCATGGCCATCAGACGGCCTTCTTCTTCACTCCACTCAAACATCGGGAAATCAACTACCCACAGACAAGCAAATTCATTCTTGTCACGTAGTCCCAGCTGACGTCCCACTTCCAGACGAAGTTCGCATAACTGCTTGCGAGTCTTCATGGCATCAGGACCGCTCAGAATCAGGATCAAGTCACCCGGCTTGGCACCGAACGCTTCCTTCATCTGCTGAAGGACTTCCTGTGAATAGAATTTGTCTACACTGGATTTTACATTGCCATCAGCTTCCACACGGGCGTAAACCATACCTTTCGCACCGATCTGAGGTCTCTTGACAAATTCGGTTAATTGGTCTAACTGTTTACGGGTATAACTTGCAGCCCCTTCCGCACAGATACCACCAATATATGCTGCATCATCAAAAACAGAGAAACCATGACCTTTCATGATATCCATCAACTCCACAAACTTCATGCCGAAACGCAAATCTGGTTTGTCACTACCATAATATTTCATGGCATCTGCCCATGTCATACGCAGAAACGGTTCGCTCAGTTCGACTCCACGTAACTCCTTGAACAAATGTTTTGCCATTCCTTCGAAAGTGGAAATAATATCTTCTTGTTCAACAAAGCTCATCTCACAGTCTATCTGAGTAAACTCAGGCTGACGATCTGCACGAAGATCTTCATCACGGAAACACTTTACAATCTGGAAGTAACGATCAAAGCCGGAAACCATCAGCAATTGCTTCAGTGTTTGCGGAGACTGCGGTAGTGCATAAAACTGTCCCGGGTTCATACGTGAAGGAACAACAAAATCACGAGCTCCTTCAGGAGTAGAACCTACCAACATAGGAGTTTCCACTTCCAGAAACCCTTTGCTGTCCAAATATCGACGCACCTCCATTGTCATTCTATGACGGAGTTCCAAATTTTTACGCACACAATTACGGCGTAAATCCAAATAACGGAATTTCATACGGATATCATCACCTCCGTCACTATTATCTTCTATCGTGAAAGGAGGAGTTACCGCTGAATTAAGTACATTCAATTCCGATACGATGATTTCAATTTCACCTGTGGGAATATTCATATTCTTATTTGAACGTTCGTTCACTTCACCGGTTATTTGAATAACAAATTCACGCCCCAAGTGATTGGCACGTTCACAAAGTTCGGCATTCACCGCTTCGTTGAATACCAATTGGGTAATACCGTAACGGTCACGAAGATCGACAAACGTCATCCCTCCCATTTTACGTGCACGCTGTACCCAACCTGCCAACGTTACACTTTTGCCTGCATCGGAAAGTCTGAGCTCTCCGCAAGTATGACTTCTGAACATATATTCTTTAATATTTAATCAAATGTTTGGCAAAGGTACGATATGTTTTTCATTGTACAAAACCGCCTACAAGAAAAAAAGTCCCGTAGCTGCATACCAACGGAACTTTTTTAATCCATACGGATGTATGGATCTCAACTCTTAAACATTTCAATGACATCTCTTAATTCTCCCGGGAATAGTTTGCCTGTTTTTTCCCACAATACCTTGTCCTTACGTTGGAGGACAAAGCTGGGGGCTATTTCTATTTCATAAGTATCGGCTACCTTCCGATTGACTTCTATATTGACTCTCACAATGTTAACCCGCTTTTCAAATTCATGTACCAACGGTTCAATCCATTCATAATGAGGAGACCAATCTGCATAGAACACCAGCAGCAACAATGAATCCGACCGTTTCGCCTCTTCAATTTGTTCAGTTATACCCATCACTGTATCCAACTTTAAATTACCCTCTACTCCCCAAACTGTTCACATCTGGATTCAACTCTTTTACCGCTGCTTTCACCTGTTTCTTGGTAGGCTTACCAGTATTGGACACTTGTTCAACAGGAAACCGCTGACCACTATTCGTCAGCTCATTCTTTTGTTCCATCTTTTTCTTTTTTTCTTTATCCATATCTTCTCATTTTTAAGGTTTATGCTAATAATGCAACAAAATAGATATAAAGATGGTTCACATAAAAAGTGAAAAAGGATGCCTGAGAATTATTCAGACATCCCTTTACTACTACATTTAAAACTACGTGAAATTGAGATTATTGTACTTTACGTTCGCAATAACGTTTGCATTGTGCACAAATATCATACCCCAGCATAGCTCCAAGAATAAAATCCTGCTCGGGTGACAGTTTGTTCAGTGGCTGAGTCACTAGGAAACGAATGGCATTAATGCATTCTTTTCTACCGAAAAACAGGTTTATCTTATCATTCCCCACAGGCTGGATTATGTAATTAATCTTTTGATTGGTCAGCCGTTTTACAGCAAAATCTTCATACTTCCTATTGGTAGTATAGAGTACCATCTGACGTACTCCTTTTTTAAATTCATAAATATGATTCAGAAATACTTTCAATTCTACCGGGTTAATGTCTGAAGCTATCATAAGGCAATTGTCAAAATTACAAGTTCTTCTTTATTTCTTCAATCCAATTGTTTATACGTTCTTCGGTCTTGCCACTTTCGTTCACGTCATCAAGAGCCAAACCTACAAATTTTCCATCGATTACCGCTATCGAAGATGAATACGAATACTCATCGGCAGGAACTGCTCCTACAAAAGTGCAACCGGAATTCTTTAACTGGTCATATATAACTCCCATACCGTCACAAAATGTATCACAATAGGACTCTGAATCTCCACAACCAAAGAGAGCAACGATTTTACCATTCAGATCTGCAGTCTTCACCGTTTTAATAGCATCATACCAATCGTCTTGCAATTCACCGTCCCCCCAAGTAGAAGTCCCTAATAATAAGATATCATAGCCTCCCACTTTTTCTGTGGTAATTTTGCTTGCATCAATTACATCAACTGATGCCACACCTAATTTTTCAGCTATTGTCTGTGCGATGCTTTCACAAGTTCCAGTAGAGGAACCATAAATTATACCCATTTTTTTCATACAGCAAATCATTTAATTTGTTTGCTGCAAAGTAAAAGGTTTGAAAGAGATTCTGAAATACCTAGAAATAGTGATTTTAATAAAGTTCAAGAGACAGACAGTGTATAGAACTGATCTGCTTCTTGATATGTTTTTAGAACTGGTATGCAGTTCCGAAATTAATAATTCCTTGGTCAAAATCATCAATCAATTGGTATCCGAATTCAACATTCATAGTCCAGTTACGTCCCAAAGCGAGTTCCTCCCCGACTCCGAGACTAACCCCGATACGGAATTCACTATGGTTACCCCCATATTAACATGAACATGTTCTCCATCCCAGTCAACATCCAGATCATGCATATCAAATATCCAATTGGACATGGTCAGACCGAACAGCGGATAAAGTTTAACACTTTGAGCTACCCAACGTTTCTATCTTCCGTTTTTCAAGAACTTTGGCTATCAATACACTATCTGCTTAATGATAAAACGACCGATTAAATATATCAGAATAGCGACAAATATATCCTTACCTACATCCATCCCAAAATCTACCATTTTTTCCAGTACCTGCTCAATTTCACTACCTGAGGCTGCATTCAATAATAACAAATTTATATTCCTGTTCGTTTAACAAATAAAAATTAATCAGCTTGTCACTGCCATATTGTAAATGTGCCAGCCCATCTTGATAGTATAGTTTTGCAATGTTTCAATAAATAAATCATCCGATATGTTTTTACATTTCCTAATAGTAGGAAATGTAAAGTTGCAAAGATATCATATATAATTGATAAAACTAAACTTGTCACTTAAAAGAGGGACCTAAGGCCTGTATTAAATATACGATTCCAAGACAATATAAATATACAATATTTAATTTTAATCATTCAGTAAAATTGTCGAAACATTGATGAAAGACCTTATACCAAGTGAAAAAAGGTACGGCATGAGATAAAACTAATCAAAAATATTCAGTAAGCAACGTAAAATCAGCCAACAAACTCACACTTAAAGTCCCATATTAGTTTACTTTTTTGTTTTTAGGCGTTTTTTGTAAATAAAATTTAAAAGCAAGAAAGAGAGAAATATCCTAACAAGAATATAGCTAAAGTACAAAACTTTCAGAGATTCACTCTACCTTTTTGGGGGGACAGAATTCGACATTTTTGAAGAAATATCGCAAGAATTCTAATGAGAGTAAACTTGGAAAATTTCATTCCGTTGACGAAGTAACTCACTTCCATTAAAAACATTACTTACATGCTGTACCACAGAAAGACAACCGATATATCATAATATCTTCTGATTTTTCTTCTAAATTTTACTTCATATCTTTCATACGGTTAATTCACTATATAATAACGAGATAGTAAACTGCTATAAGGGAAAACAATATTTTCCAAGTAAACATTTACAATATTTTTTTAAGATATTTGTAGACTCTGATAAAATCAATACCTTTGCATTTTCAATTTATGCATAAACAATGTCGAAATGCAAATTGAAATATTGCAGATAACAAAAAAATGACAAAGAAATATGAGACTTATAAAAGTGACAGGTGGGTTGGGAAATCAAATGTTTATTTATGCTTTTTATTTGCGGATGAAAAAGTACTATCCAAAGGTGCGCATAGACCTTTCGGACATGATGCATTATAAAGTGCACTACGGATATGAAATGCATCGTGTATTCAAGCTGCCCCATACAGAATTTTGTATAAACCAGCCTCTGAAAAAAATTATCGAATTTCTTTTCTTCAAAAAAATATATGAACGGAAACAAGCCCCCAATAGTTTAAGGGCTTTTGAAAAGAAATACTTTTGGCCTTTACTTTATTTTAAAGGGTTTTATCAGTCGGAACGTTTCTTTGCAGATATAAAGGATGAGGTCAGGGAAGCTTTCACTTTTGACAGAAGCAAAGCCAACAGTAGAAGTCTTGATATGCTTGACATTTTGGATAAGGATGAAAACGCAGTTTCTCTACACATTCGTCGTGGAGATTATTTGCAACCCAAACATTGGGCTACTACTGGAAGTGTATGCCAGTTACCTTACTATCAAAACGCAATAGCGGAAATGAGCAAAAGGGTTACCTCTCCGTCCTACTATATTTTTTCGGATGACATTGTTTGGGTAAGAGAAAATCTTCCATTGCAAAATGCGGTATATATTGATTGGAATACAGGTGAAGACAGTTGGCAGGATATGATGCTTATGAGTCATTGCAAGCATCACATCATCTGCAACAGTACATTCAGCTGGTGGGGAGCATGGTTAAATCCTAGTATAGACAAAACGGTAATTGTGCCTAGCCGTTGGTTTCAGCATTCCGAAACCCCAGATATCTATCCTACGGGATGGATAAAAGTGCCAGTGGATTAATATATAGAGCTCATAAGTACGCGTTATCTGAAAAACGGATTTTATTCGGTCAAGAGTATTAAAACCGTGAATTCCAATCAAAACATCGCTTTGCTTCAGAATACAAAAATACAGTAATGTATGCAAAAAATTGAAAGCAGACGGATTGAGTTGTGTATTCACAACAGTATGACGGTTACAGGAATAGTTTTGAGATCCAACTAATCCCAAATGTTGGGTATATATTGGGAACTAATAACAAGCAAGACACAAAGAAGTCAAAATTATTATTTATAGCTTATTTATTTATTTTCCGAGTTGTTAATCAATGAAATGAAGTCCTCTTTGGAAGCAGGAGGAAGTATAGATTCGATTTTGCCACACAAATAAATGATAATTAAAAGTCGTTTTTTTATTGATCAAATGGAACGGTTGAACTGGAAGCAGTATAAAAATCAGTAGCCCCAACAGCTTCCATAAAACGGAGCACCTGCAAGATGTAGGAAGTGTAGTGGAGCAGTGTTTTTCTGTGGTACAAAGCACGCTTTTGTACGAGTTATACATCCACATGTACAAAATTATAGATACGTAGTGAGCCTAAAGGATACTTGCATCCCCCAATCCTTTGTACTCATCAGATGGGCAATTTTGACATCTTTTGGAAGTTCCTTCTCTATAATTTCGAGATAATCGTTTATTTCACCCACTACTTCATTGGCATTGGAACCTGCCGTTTGAAATATCATGCAAGTGGCTGCCGGATGCCCGTCTATCTGTCCGTTGATAACATAGTTTTGTGCACCCAGCTTAATGGTTGCCACATCTTTTAACCGGAGAACTTCTCCGTTGGGTAACGACCGGATAACCATGTTTCCAAACTCTTCGGGTTTTTCAAGCCGCCCTTTGTATTTCGTTGTGTATTGGTGTACGTTTTTGGAATTTTCCTCCAACGAGCCGGTTGCGACCTCCAAACTCTGTTCTCCCAATAAAAAGGACTCCAATAACCGGAAAATCCCCGCCACCAATAAGGTGAAGCGGTGTATCCCACAAAATGGTAGGTACTGGTGTAATCCCAAGTCGGCCTTCTCCCTGCTTGCTGCACGACTGTAACCCCGTTCCTGCATGTTATGGTGACAGGTGTTCAAGATTTGTCAAGATATTGTAATATCTTATCTTGTCCGATAAACAGAATACTGTCTGCCAGATAATATGACCGGAACTGACTGAAATCCGTTTCCGGATCATAATCAGTCATTACGCGGTAGTCGGCATCCAGTTTATTCACTTCTTCATCTTTTTGGCAGGAGTATAGGGTTCCTGCCAGGAGCATGAATACCCCTATGTACAATTTAGCTGTCATACTTTTCTTGGTTAGTTTGTTTAATGATCAGAAAGTTGTTCCTTTAAATACGGAACTTTCCTTGAACGGAACCAGTTGCCCGTCCAATGTAACATTGAGAGAATTGAAATTGGGGATAATCGTTGCTGTGGCACGGTTGTCCGAAGGACTGAGTGTCACTGTAACTTGTGCCGATATACCATTTCCGGTGACATTCATGGAAAGGCGGGTGATGCCTTTCTTGTCTGTTTCCATTTTCAATCCGGTCGGAGTGCCTTCCACTGTGATACCACCCACGCCGTTGGGACCGCCGCCTGATTGGAACGGTGAGATTTGCACGGTCGCTCTCCCGTCATGCAAGGCAATGAAGTTGGTGGTAGAATTTACATATCCATGTTCACCATGCTTTAGTGTCAGTTCGTCACTTTCCAGTACAAACTCTTTCCTTTGCAAAGCATTTTCGGCCTTTATATGGACAATCGAATCCATCAAGTGTCGTTCCTGTCTGGCTATTAAACGTGCATTCTCAATGAAATCTTTCCATTGTTGCAATTCACTTTTCTTTCCTTCCTGGGCATTGGCCTGTATCGCTCCTGTTATAAAAAGAAGGAGCAAGATTTTTTTAAAACATTTTGCTACCATATATCATCAAATATTAAATTGTTTACGGTAGCAAAAGTCGTCATTTCGGACAATTAGCTCTTGTCTGTAAATGTCAAAGCCATTTGCCTTTAGAAGTCTATGACCATAGAATATTTCAGGGTCACTGATTCCTGAACTCTTTTGGGGTCATTCCCACATACTGGTGGAATACGCGGGAGAAGAATGAAGGGTTCGGGTAATTCAATTTTTCCGATATTTCGGTAATACTGATGGTCGTTGAACGTAATAACAGCTTGGCTTCACGCATAATAAACTCAATCACCCAAAAATGAAAAGTCTGTCCAGTGGATTTCTTCAGTACACGCATCAGATACTTATCCGATATATATAATTTATCGGCGTAAAATGAAACAGACCGTTCTTTCTTGTAATGCTGATGGAGTAGAAAGAAGAAATGATCTGTCAATTCGTCTTGTCGTGTATTCGATACCGACACATTTTTACCGGAATATAACCTGCTGATTTCAAGAATAAAGGAAAACAGCAATCCTTTGGTAATGGCAATGTACTCATTGCTTTCCTGATAACGTTCAGCTATCAGGTCATAGTATTTCTTCACCAGTTGCCTCTCTTTATCTTTTAACTGTAAGCAAGGATTTTTTCCTACATATTCTGAAATATCTGCCTTTAGTAATAAAGGAAAATCCGAGAGGAATTCAAACTCGAACCAAAGATATTCAAGTAGCAAATCTTCTGTATGAGATATTTGTCTGACCAGATGGTTTGGATACAGATATATCAATGTCCCGGTATATATTAAATGGTTCTTCCCGTCAATTTCAATCATGGCTCCACCTTGTAAGACTATAGCGAGAAAAATCTTATTTGAGGGAGTACGTTCCGCTTCCTTTTCCGGAAATAATACGGATAAATGTCCGGTGGAAGGACATATTCCAAACTTGTTTGTCATATCTTTATTAATTGGCATCGAATATAATACAAGTAAGTTCATACAAATATAAAAGGATTTTACGGATTATTGTTTATCTGCTTGCAAATATCACGAAATGGACAATAACAAATTTGTCTCTCAGCTTCAAAGCCGTTTACAGGAGAAAGTCAGACTAAAATAGATTTCTCTAATCAACATTTGGTTACTATCCGGACAATCCAGACATGGAAATGGACAAAAGGATGTGACAGAATGTTATGAACTTTGCAGCAGAAAATAAAAGTATAAATAAATTATGATGAAAGAAACTTTAAACTCAAAACTGTATATCCTGGTTGTTATCGGGATTGTTTCAGCTTTTGGTCCGTTTGTGACCGACTTTTACCTGCCAGCCCTTCCGGTGCTGGCCGGATATTTTGATACTACGGCATCGCTCGTACAGCTTAGCCTGACTTTTAGTATGGTTGGACTGGCCGTCGGGCAGTTGGTTATCGGGCCGTTGAGTGACAAGTATGGACGTAAAAAAACATTAATGGCCTCCCTTGTCCTGTTTTGTATATCTACAATAGGTTGTTTATACGCTTCGGATATATATGTATTTATCTTCTTCCGATTACTACAAGGATTGTCCGGAGCCGGTGGAGTAGTTATTTCCAAATCCATCGCCACGGATCTCTACGAAGGGAGAGAGCTTACTCGCTTTTTTTCTATGCTTAGCTCCGTGCAAGGCATTGCCCCGGTTTGTGCCCCCGTATTGGGGGGTGTTTTATTGGAAGTGACTGACTGGAAAGGTATTTTCTGGATATTGGTATTGATAGGCATATTATTGATTATGGCATTGGCCTTTTTTAAAGAGTCCTTGAATAACGAGCAACAACATTGCGGTGTGTTTGCCACATTTCGGAATTATATACCTGTGTTTCAAAATGCTCAGTTTATGCGCTATGTATTGGTACAGGCGTTCGCTATGGGGGTAATGTTTACATATATTGCTGCTTCTCCCTTTATCTTTCAGGAGCATTTTAACATGTCCCCGCTGGCGTACAGCCTGTGTTTCGGTGCCAATGCGATAGCCATAATGCTGGGCAGTCTGACGGTTTCATTATTCCATGACGCAACCGATGCATTGCGTGTAGGTTCTATAGGATTCGGGATAATGAGTTTGTTTGTAGCCGCAGCTTTATTTTTCTCCACTTCCGTGTGGCCGGTGGAAGTATCGCTGTTTGTTTTTATGCTCTTCCTGGGAGTAATATTGCCCAGTTCTACAACACTTGCCCTTGATTTGGAGAGAAAGAACTCCGGAAACGCCTCTGCATTGCTTGGATTTTTGATGTTCCTGTTCGGTGGAGTGCTTTCTCCCTTGACCGGATTGGGAAATATGCTCTATACAACCGGAATTATCATCGTTGCTTGTTGCATCGGTACATGGTTTTGCAATCATATTGCAACCTCGCATATCGCTTTAAAGGTAACCAAACAATAAAGGAGATTCACAAATGAAAAATAAAATGATTCCAGACTATCCTATTATGTATAAGATGAATTTCACCAACGGGCGGCTTATGAAATTCCAATTTGATGATTTTTTATTCTTATATGTCTATTCGGGAGAAGGAACAATATGTGTGTCAGGGATTAATCACCCGCTGAGCAAAGGATGCGGCTGGATATTGGCCCGTAACGAACATATTTCATTTCACACGGAGAGTTTCATGCAAGTAGTACATATCCGCATATCGGAAGAGGCTGTAACAGAATATCTGTTACGTGCTACGTCTCCGGCTATGACAGATGCAGAAAATGAAGATATAAATGTAATGACAGTAACCAATCATGTACTCCTTCAGGGTCTGATATCAGGCATTGAAGCTGGTGTTGATAATAATTTCCGGGCTAACCAACCATTGACTTATCTCAAGATACAGGAGTGCATAAATGTCCTGACCTATCTCCGTCCGGGATTACATAATTGGTTTTCTCGTATGAACAGCTTGCAGAGAATTAATTTGAAAGATTTCATGGAGTGTCACTATCAGGATAACCTGCCATTGGAACAACTGGCGCAGGCTTCTGGACGTAGCTTATCTACATTCCGCAGAGACTTCTTAAAAGTGTTTGGTACGACACTCGGAAAATGGTTGTTGACAAAGCGACTGGAAGAAGCTTATGTACTCATTAAAGAAAAGAAAATCAAGCCGTCAGAATTTCTATTGGATTTAGGATTTGAAAGTTTCTCACATTTCTCCCATAGTTTTAAGGCGTATTTTGGCATACAACCCTCCATTCTGTTAAAAGAAAGTATTGTGAAATAGAAATGAAATTTAAATAAAATATAAGTATATGGTATTGACCGCATTGCCCTTTTCTCTTAAGTATTGTTCAAAATTACGAAAGAATGTATAGGTAAGATCCTTGAAGTCCAGCCCGGAGCAAAAATCATGCAGGACCGCCAGTGTCGAGTGCAGGTTGTCCTTGGTGGACTGCTTCTTGTCCGAATTGTCAATGGCTGATTTGGCGAAAATGGAAAAGCTGATATTCACGGCACTTTTCTTTTTGACGGCATCTTTCAGCAAAGAGAGTGTGGCAGGTATTCCGCGCTTCCAATACCCCAACTCTATGCCTTGCAGATACAGGATGTATTCATAGAGCATTGCGTTCAACTCATTTGACTGGGGATGGTTAATGACTTGTGCCCCTTCACGGCTCCAGCACTCTGGTTTGAGGTACACGTTTGTCTTCAGGTAGATTTTTCTTTGGTTTAAATAGGCTTCAACCTGTACAAGGGTCGTGCCTTGCCTGTTTAGTGTGTTCTGGCGGTTATATACAAGACGGTATCTGATTTTATCCATTTTTCTGCAAAGGTGCTATTTAATGCACAAACGACAAAAAAATGGAGTGCAAATTACCGACTTTCTATAAGAACATTACATGATCAAACAATGTTGTGTGAAGAATAGTGTACCTCGCAAATTTGGATACCACATTTTTATGTAATTTAATATATCCCACTTTTGTTGCATTGGTAGTTTACAGACATTAACTCTTTTTACGTCCCTATGTCCTGTTCATGATTGCTAAAAATTGTTTTCCTGTTCTCCATCCGGTAACTTGTTCCCGACAACCTGATTATCTCACAGCAATAGAGCAGTCTGTCAAGCAGGGCTGCCGTGACCGCTTCATCCTCCAAAGGTTCCAGCCACTGTACGAGTGGCTTGTTTGCCGTGATGACAAGTGATGTCCTTTCCTGGAATTCATTCACCAGTTTGAAAAGCAGCAGTGCGTCTTCTCTTTTCAGGGGAAAGAGTGTGGCGTCGTCAATAGCCAGCAACTGTGCCTTCATTATGCGTTTGTAAGTTTTCATGGCATGGCGGGAGAGCTCCTTTGTCTTCAGACAGGTGAGCAGTTCCTCCAGTGTCACCATGTATGCCTTGTACCCCGCCTTCACAGCTTCATGGACAAGCCCGGCGGCAATGAAAGTCTTGCCTGTTCCGGAACAGCCTGTCAAAAGAATGTTGTATGCTTGGCCCACCCATACCAGCTCACGCAATTCGCGCAGCCTTCTTGCGTCCATGCCGTCCGTCCTTTCAAAGTCATATGTGTCCAGGTCATACCTTGCGGGAAGCCCCGCCGCCTTGAGCCGGCACAGGTAATTTTTTCTCTCCCTGTCGCGGACCTCCCGTTCCAGACATGCAAGCAGGAACTCCGGATAAGTCGGCTGCTTTTCCTGCGCCTCGTGAAGTATCGCTCCCATATGTTCCGCCAGGTTCGGCAGCTTCAGGCGCCTTGCATATTCCACCAATTCCTTCCTACGCTTTGTCATGGCCCGCAAAGATTTCGTTATATGACCGCATCGCCCCGGACTGTACCCCCGGATAACCGTCCGGATATGCTGTTCCCTTATCCTGTCCCCGGCTCCTGCACACATGCTCACACAGGTTCCTGACAGACTCGCCGTTGTAGATGCCCTTGTCAAGACATATCCGAACAGCCTCTATCAGGGTACTTTTGTCAAATCCTGGAATGATCCGCAGGATCACTTCCAGGTTGTCCTTGTAATAGCGCTCCTTCCTTCTCTTGAGATTCTCCATCCATAAGGCGACTTCCCGGTTTCCGGACACATAAATAAGGATGCGTTCGGCCAGCTTGCCGGCCCCGGTATTTCTCGGTTTCCTGTGCTCCTCATCATAGATCGTCTTTCCTTTCCTGGTGCAGAGCTCGTGCCTGCCCACCAGCTTCCCCGTATTCTTGCTGTAAAGTTCCACATGCCCGTCAGTTTCCTGAAGCCAGAGCGTCGTCTCCCCGCTGCGGTAGGTTCCACACGGAACACTGTAGTAATTCCCCCGGTATTGCACGGTATTGTCCTTGCGCACATGGTATTCCCTCATCTCCTCCTGCGGCTGCTGCGGGATGCCGTGGTAAGGTGTGAGATACCCCTGTTCCACCGCGAACTCCTCATGCGGAACCAGATGTGTCGTTCCGTGCACCTTTCCGTTCCCCGTCCTTTCAAGCCACAGGAGAGCCTGCCCGTTCAGTGTGTCCACATCGTGGTACACACGGGCCGCCAGAAAGTTCTCCTTCACGTATTTCACAACGTTCTCGACCTTCCCCTTCGACTCGGGATCAGCCTTGTGGCAGAATACCGGCTGAAAATGCTGCTCCCTGACGAACGCCTGGAACTTCCTGGTCAGTATCAGGTCGCCCAGGTTCTCCCGCGCTATGAGCACCCTGTCCTGGTCATAGACGATCTTTTCGGGCTTGCCCCCGAAATATGCGAATGCCAGTTCGTGTGCATACACCGCCAGCTCCGTGTCGAAGGGCCTGCGGCTGAAATGTACAAACTTGTAGCGTGAACGTGCCAGCACGATGGCGAAAAAATACACCTTCGTGCTCCTGCCGTCCCGTGCCGGCATCCATTTTTCTCCGAAATCCGCCTGGGCGTACTCCCCGTAAGGGGTGTCCGGCAGTTTCTCATAATCACGGCGTATGCGCGCCTCCGACTTTTTCCCGATTCCGTACTTCAGGCGTACCCTCTCCACAAAATTGAATACGGTCTTGTCACACACAACCGGGAAATCAGGATAACATTCCTTGAGCCAGTCATGCATCCGGGCGGATGAGATGTACGGGTATTCTTCCAGCATGCCCCGTACGTATTCCTCATACTTTCCCAGTTTCAACTCGTACTTGCGGTGTGTGCTCTGCTTTCTGACGAGCTCTTCCCGGCTCATCTGCAGATACCTCCGTACGGTGCTCCGGTCCACACCCAGATATTTTCCGGTCTGTGTCTTGTTGAGTCCTTTGGACTGAAGTTCTCTTACCTTGTACCACATATACAGTTTGTCTTTAAAAAATCGGCTCATTGTTTCCATTACGATGTCGGTTTCTTTGTTGAGCCGGCAAAGATACAGACATTCTTACAGTGTGGGACAGTGCCGCCGTCTCCCGTGGAGGTGCGACACCGCCTTTTCCATTTTTCCACCGGTAAAGTTACAATTCACATGCCTTGCCGGACTTCCCCATGGCCGCAGTATTATGGTACGTTTTCTCTTCCGCCCCTACCGGCACGGAGAAGTCTTCCGATCCTGACGACGGCCCTGGGTGTCGTGTGGACTGACGTGTCCTTCCAGCGTACATTCCGGAGCGTGTTGTAGCTGGCTCCGACCCGCTGCGCGTCCAGATGGTCATAAATGGCGGCTATGCTGCCGAAAAAATAATCCTTCTTCTCAAAAATCAGATGTACATAAACCACTTTGTCCATATTTCATTGTTCATTTTTACAAATATATGCAAATAATAAGTATATACATTTTTCAAACGGATGTTTTACATTATACTTATAAAGTAACTTACTTAATTCTATATAAAAGTATTTTCCACATTCAAGTATCATAGAGAGTCTTCCTCCGTCACCCGCGGGAACAAAAAAATCCCCATTCCCTTGAAAGGAGAATGGGGACACGGTAATAATAAAGGAGATGCCGTCCGTTATATTTCCTTGGCATATCCGGTCCGGATGAGATCGGAAAGGAAATGTTCCGGAGTATCGGTGGCAATCCTCACCCCGGCCTGTATCACATAACGTTCGGCAAAATTGCACATGTACTGTTCGTCGGTACAGTCGGAATCCATCCAGCTGCCCGTACGGAGCTCATGCACAAACTCTTTGGCGTCACCGGCGACGATACGCTCGTCGCCCGGTAACATATATGTCTTCTTGTTCACATTATTCATACTGTCGTTCATATTGCTAATTTTTTTGTTCTTAATTTATAATACAACTTTTGTTTCTCTCCCAGGAAAGGAAAATTTTCCAGTCTGATTCCTGCAGGCAGAGAACCTACGGATGCAAAGGTAATCATTCTGTCGAGAAAACGCACCCAGTTTTCTATTTTTGTAAAACTGATGGTTCCCGAATGCTGTCTGAATTCCACCGTCCTGTGGCGTGAATAGGCTTGAAGGTTCACTTTCATGTACCTGCTGGGAAATATGCTTTGAAGCTCCCTGATATTCCGTGCCGAGCGTATCCGCTCATCGGGGAAGCATGTGAGAGAGGCGCAGTAGGTGTTCGCGCCGCCCCTGCGTGAGGCGGGCATGAACCTGTCTATTTCCGCTTCGGCATGCTTGTAGGAAAGCAGCAGATTCCGCCATGTGGTGATGTTGAAGTCCTCCGCATTCATGTGCACGTGCAATCCGCAGCTTCCATTAATCTTGACATTGCAGGAGTCCAGCACCCAGCAGACTTTCTCCAGTTCCTCCAGTCCGTCCTCTCCCTCCAGTATGGGACTTACGAGCTCGAATGTGTCATTCCCGTTCAGGCTGCTGTCCGTTACCAGTTTCCAGTGCGGACGGAGGTCATGGTTGTATCTTTCCGAGGCCACCTGGATTCCCGCTTCTGCCAGCTCGCGTACGAGCCGCTGGCATGTGCAGTTGTAGGCTTCTATCTCGACACCGAACTTTCTTCTGAAAGAATAATCAAGTTCGGGTGTGGCGGTGGTGGTTCCTGCGGATGCGATCAGCCCCTCGTCCCTCATTCTCTTGTAGACGTTCCATACAAACCCACGGTTTCCACGGGTTACAAGGTCGGCAATCTCACGATGGGTGAGTCCGAGCAGAAGAAGTTTCCGTATCTTTGAAGTCTTTGTGCCGTTTTCCGCCAAAATGTTTCTAACTTGTTCATTCATAAAATGTTATCTCCTTTATTATTATACTTCAAAGGTAACGATTTTTCTTCACTTATCCAAATATCAGCACGCTCTTTATCAGCATGTTAGCTTACTTTTGCTTCTGCTAAAAGTTGTATCCGGCTGCCCCCGGGAAGGCGTTTTTCTTCTTTCATGGGGGGGATTTGCCGTCTCTCCAACCGTCTTCCGCCCCTGGTACGTGTCCGTTGTTTTCATGGGAGGCACCTTCCGTTTTCCGGTAACTCTCGCCAATACCGCCGGACCGTCCTTACCCGGGAGGGCTAAGGGGGTCTCCCCCTTAGTGAATTCCTGATAAGGAAGAGCAAGAGGAGTTCCCGCACCCGGGAACATGAATCAACGCAGAGCACTGATAATTAACGTATTACAAATATCTATTGTAAACTTGTCCGCAACAATCCGTTTACAAAAAACAGCTAACATGCTGATATATAATCGCTCCCATCGTTAACTTTGCGTCAACTTTTCCGTAACTGACGTGGCATTTTGCTAATTTTCAGGATATTATAATATCTTATCTCCCGAATCAAGGTGTGACACTTGACTCCGGTATGCTTTTGAACTATCTTTGTGCTAAAACTTTAAAGCGTGACAAAAATGAATACAGGTAAGGAAGTTTCGACCAAAGTGGTCCGGGTTTCCCCGAGCGTGAAGAAACGGCTGGAGGTCTTTCAGGGAGGCGACACTCCCAATGTTGTCATAGACAGAATGATTACTTTTTTTGAAGTGACCGGGTTCAATCCCCGTTATGCTTCGAGGAATCCTACGGCTCTGCTTGAAAAGCGGATGGAGGATCTCATCAGGATAGTCAAGTCCCAGGAGCGGGATATATTCAAGCCTATCCTTGAAAGAACCGCCGGCCTGGCCGGCGGCATCCATGAGGCCCCGGACTATGCCAGAATGATGAACGAGATGCGTGACCTGCAGGAAAAGAACAGGCAGCTCAGACAGCAGGTTGCGGACCTCGGACAGGCTCCCGCTATGGATGTGGAGAAGGAACGGGAAAGGCTCCGCAGGCTGGCCGACCTGGTGAAATTCCAGCTCGATCCAGAGAAGTTCCCCCGGGTGAAATTCAGCGACGAGGTGAAGGTTCCCGTCACCACCCTGCAGCTGCTCATCAAGAAGATCAACGAGGAATATGTACTGTAAGGCACACCGTCCGGTGAATACTCCGGGGGTGTCTGACAACAAGGGAAAGTGTGTCCAGCTGGTGGAATATCTCAGTAAGGAGTCGCAGGAAGAGCGTTCTTACTATGATAATTTTTTCTCACAAAGAGAGGAGTTCGTCACGCCGCAGGCAGTCAGACTCCATATCGATAACAACCACCGGACCCTGAAAAGGAAGGACGACAAGTTCTATATGCTCTCCGTCAATCCCTCCGGTGAGGAACAGACTCACCTGATAGAGAGGGTGACCGGAAGGAAGGTCGCAGAATTCTCCGGACTCTCGCCCCAGGAACAGGAGGATGTACTGGCTGAAATGAAACGGTTCGCCCGTGAGTGCATGGATGAGTACGCCAGGAACTTCTACCGTGAGAGGATTACCTCGGGGGACGACCTGGTCTGGTACGGACGCGTGGAAACGGAGCGGTACTACAAAAATGGCGATCCCGACGTGAGGGAGGGAAGGGCGAAGGCCGGGGGCAAGAAGCCGGGGCTGCAGCTGCACATCCATATAATCGTTTCCCGCATGGACAGGACACAGACCGTGTCCCTTTCCCCGCTGTCAAAGAGTAGGGGTAACCGCCAGACACTTGACGGCAGGGAGGTGGTGGTCGGATTCGACCGCTCCCAATGGTCCGCCCGGTGCGCCTCACAGTTCAACCAACTGTACGGCTATTTCCCGTATTACCATTCGAAGGATAAGAAGTTCAGAAAATATTCCGAGAACTGGCAGGCAGAGAACGAACTGAAGAATGAGGCGGTATCGAAACTCAAACGGGAGATCCTGCAGGGGGAACTGAAGGAGGAAAGGCGCATGTACACAAACACCTTCCGTCTTTACCGGTTTGTGGTGGACCCGAAAAAAGCGATCATTCGGGAACTGAAAAGACTTGGAGTGAACCTGCTTACCGGAAGGGACAGATAAGGGTGGCTCAAACTCTCTAATAAAAACAAAGATATTAGACATTGTATTGTCAGTGTCGTTCACTTATATTTTTTAATCTAAGAATCTATCCAACATGTCAGAAAACGAGAAAATGAAGGTCGCTCACAAGGTTTCATAAAAGGCGATATGTTAACTTGTGCAAAGTTACCCTCTGTTTGGTTAAAACATTGTTAATATACGCAGGGAATTATTAAGATTTTTGACGTCTTGTTACTAATTTTGCACCGTGATTATAATCATCAATTATTATTAAATTAAACATAAATGATTAAAAGAAGTATTTTTTGTGTGGCAGCCGTTTTGTCACTGGCTGCATGTACAAACACTGATGTGATTGAAGAAAATGTAGAGTCAGGTGCTATGATTGGTTTTAACACGAATGTTACTCGTGCGCTGACAAATGACTCCTTTAACAAGTTCATGGTATATGGAGGCTATACGCCGAAGGATGTCAGTGAATATCATACTGTGTTCAGCGGAGTGGCGGTATCAAAGGAAACTGACAAGTGGACGTATGAGGGTGCCTCAAAGTATTGGGTGAAAGACGCTACTTATAAGTTTTATGCGTATAGCTGTGAAAACATAGCCTTAACCAAGGGTACTCCCGAATTCGCTACAACAGGTGTGGATGCAGGTACGTTCAAGATTACGGATTTCGTGTGCAATAAAGACCACCAGCATGACCTAATTTATGCGGAATCCGGAACTATTACCGGCAAGGAAACAGGTAATACGGCTGTTTCCTTCAGTTTCAAACATCTACTTTCGCGTGTGAAGGCTTCGTTCAAAAGCGGATTTGACCCGGACTTCACCATTGAAATCTCAGAGGTAGAATTACACAATGTGTATGACAAGGCTGATTTCTCATCCAAATCAGGAGCATGGAGTAACCAGTCACGCACAATAGAATACAATCTTGCCAATAGCGAGTGGACTATGGTACCTCTGAATATCGAAGGATCTGACAACGTGATTCAAGCTGCGAAACCTGCCGATGGAGATACTGAAGCTGTCGCTGCCAAGGAACTTACTACCCAGTCCGGATATGTACTTCCTGTTACCTATACCTCAAATAACGTCACGTTGAGTTTCAAGGTTACCGTCAAACAGGGTTCCGATGTCATAAAGAGCGATTATATAAAGGGTAACCTTCAACCTACATGGGCTATTGCGACATCTTATACGTACAACATTACCGTAAACGGCAGTGCTGCCGGAGTAGAAAAGATCGAATTCTCTGTTGAAGCCAGCAACGGTATTGAGGATTGGACAGAATCACCGGGAACAGACTTTAATGTAGGTAGCTAACCGAAAAAAGTGGCATTACCGAAAAGAAACGGGAACCAGACGATTTTGTCCGGTTCCCGTTTCTTTTATACTTTCCCCGCTAATACTATCAGGCATATTTCCTGTCATTGTTGTCCGCCTACCGGCAAATCTATCTCCTCGTTGTTGCCCCAGTCATCAATATCCGCATCAAAGCCGGAGTCACTGGAGCTTTCATTGTCTTCAATACGTAATCCCGAAACATGAATTACGCCACCACGAGGCTGGTCGGCAAGTTGATCGGTGACATCAAACACGAATTCCTTGACTTTGCCATTAATAAGTTTCACCTCCAGTTGCAGCGTTTGACGATGGGAAATGCGCGTAGCCGCACTGTTTTTCGGATAGCCCGGCACGCCGAATGAGAGAACCGAGGCACGGACATTCTGTCCGGTCAGATCGCAGTCATAGAGTAGCGTGGCTCCGCTTTGGGGTGTGGCACCATTATGCAGGAGGACTGTCTCCGCCATCCCCGCCAGTGCACCGCACGCAAGGACAATCCGGTTGCCCCCATATTCGAATTCATAAGTGATTTCATAGGCATTCACCAGTTTTTTCATGTCGATGAAAAGGTCGATTCATGGGAACCAAACTCCGGCAATGATTCTATATAGGCGGTATAGAGCATGTCAGGGGGATTGAGAGCCGGTTCGTCGGGATGCAACTTGCGGATACTGCTAGAAACGGACCGACGACAGGAGTAGAGGTGGCGTATGCGGTAGTGGGCTGTGAGAAACCGAAAAAGCGAATGTTTTCGGTGTCATTGTTGTATATCAGTATAGACCGGGCTTTTCCGCTTCCAAAGCTCACATTGCCGCCTGTGGGCGAGATAAAATTTTCGGTGGGTTGGTCCGAATCGTCACCATAGACCAGCAGGGTCACACCTTCGGGGAAAACCTCTTCCGAAGGAGATGTTTCGGGCCATTGAAAGCAGACTTCCGCCTCGCCGAAGTGGTTGTAGCAAAGCTCCTCCCTGCACGAAACAAACGTTAAAAGTAAAACCGGCAGGATAACAGGCTGGGAAAGTTGCCTAAATGGTCGAAGGCATATGGAATAGTGTTTCATTTTCTTCCTCCTTCCTCTTTTTTATTGTAATGCACAACCGTTTCCAACAACCAAACGAGCGACGGTTTTAATCTCGCAACTATATACCATAAGCCATACACCACCTATTAAAAGTATAAAACAGCCTCTTGCTTACTGTATTTTTTCGGATTAAAATCTGACATCATACAAACAACAAAATATACTCTAGTTTTAGTTATAGCATACTTTAATGGTATGCTATAACTTTATCAGTTGTCACTTTATATCCTAACTCTAAAGGCTTTCTTCCGTTATTACCGGTTCCCTGCTGCCTCCTTACGATATTCGCTGGGGCTTACACCGTAACACTTCCTGAATACCTCCCTAAAATATTTGGCATCGCTGAATCCGGTGGCATCTGCCACTTCCGCTATCGGGCATCTTTCTTGTTTGAGCAATCTTGCCGCATGTTGCAGGCGTATGGAGCGGATGTAGTCCACCGGTGCATATCCTGTCAGCATCTTGAGCTTGTTGAAAAAACTTGTACGGCTCATGTGCTGAATTTCACAGAGTGTATCCACATTGAAATCCGGATCGCTAATATGTTCCATAACACATTCCCTTACAGCGGCAATAAATTTCCAGTCTACCACGTTGCTGCATCCCTCAGGCACAGGACCTGATCCGGATTCAAGGTTGGCATATGCCTTGCGGAGCAGTGCGCGGTTTGCCAGTATGCTTCGGATATTCGCCCTGAGCACATTTATACTGAACGGCTTGGTAATATAGGCATCCGCCCCCTTGTCCAATCCTTTGAGCATATTCTTCTCGTCGCTGAGTGCCGTCAGCAAGATGACCGGAATATGGGATGTTTCAATGTCCGACTTGATGTCCGCACATAGCTCGTCGCCACCCATTTCTGGCATCATGACATCCGAAAGGATCAGGTCCGGATTGTATTCCCGTGCTACAACCAGCGCATCCCGTCCGTTCATGCACGCCTGAACATGGTATTCCTGTGCCAGCAGCCCTTCCAGATATCCCCGCAAGTCATCGTTGTCCTCCACTACAAGTATGCGGTATGGACTTTCCCCGTTCCTTGCCGTTTCCTCCCGCATTCCGGCAGGAGCTGTTTCCAGCGGTACCGGAATGGTGTCTTCCACTTTTGCCACCGTGACAATGTGTGCCTTGCGCAAATGCCTGTTCCCCACAGGGAATGTAACCCGTACACAAGTGCCTTCCCCTTCCGTACTGGTTATAACAACCTTTCCTTTGTGCAGGCGTACCAATCTTTGGACCATCATCAGCCCGATTCCGCTTCCCGGCACTTTCTGGTTAACCGCATTGCTTCCCCTGAAGAACCTTCCACCAATATTCTTCCTGTCCTTGGCGGGAATTCCGATTCCTGTATCAGTTATCTCTATGCCCCATGTATGTCCTTCCGTAAAGGCACGGACCTGTACACTGCCATTTCGGGGAGTGTATTTCAAGGCATTCGAGAGCAGGTTTTTCAATATGGAATCCATCTTATCCCTATCAAACCACACATTCAGACGAGAGGTTGCGCCTGTACGGGTAAAACTGATATTTTTCAGTGACGCATATGTATGGAAAGCCTCACAAGTGCTTTCCAGATAGCTGTCCAGTTCATACTCACCGATATATAGCTGTGGAGTATACATGTCACTCCTTTCAAAATTGATCAGGTCGGTCACCAGCCGCAGTAGATTGTTCACGCTTCTCAAGGCCATTTTCAGATTATCTTCCCCTGCCTGTTTCACTTGTTGCCTCTCCACCATCTCTTCCAGCGGCGCCTTTATCAGAGTAAGCGGGGTACGGATATCATGGGCGGTACCGATAAAAAAACGGGTCTTTTCCTCCGACAGTTTTTTTTGCTTCCGCAGCATAATTATACGGAAAGCTGTTGTGGTAGCCGCTATAGCCAGCAGGATATACCCTGCTATAGCCCATGTCCCCAGCCATGGAGGACGGGCGACATGTACAATAACGTCTCTCTCTTCATAGACCTTGTATTTCTCCTCATTGGATATGGCGCAGATACGCAAATTATATTTGCCGGGGGGAAGATTGGTAATCTGTATCCTGCCATCCAGAGAGGGATGGCTCCAGCCATTATAGAAACCTTCCAGTTTCCATGAATACAGAATGTTGGAAGGATAGTCATAGTTGATGGATACTGCTTCTAGGGAGAATGTGTTCTGGCCATAACCAAGTTCAAGCTTGTATGTACCGTCAACATCCTTCGCTAGTGGCGAGCCTTCCTCACCGGAATAAACCGGTTGGGAAGCGACTGCAAAGTCCCTCAACTGCATCCGCGAGAACTGCGGCGCGGGAATCTGCAGGTCGGCCGGAAACACGATGACGCCATCATTGCTTCCGAATGCGAGGCTGTCCCTGTACCACGTCGCAGCACCGGCATTGAAGCATACGCTCATGAGTCCCTGCTCCGCCGTCCAGTTATGGAAAGTCCGTTCCTCATGCAGGAAAGTGGTAATACTGTTCTCCGTACCAAGCAGCAGGCTGCCGTCCGACCGGGGAATGATGATATAAATGTTGTTGGAGACAAGAGCACAGTTGTCCGTATGGTACTGTTGGATGAACCTTTCGTTTGCAACATCATATACAAGCAGTCCCGCCCCTCTCGTACCCACATACAAAGTGCCATCCGCCGCTTGGTACAGGGCGCTGACATGGACCGTCTCGACCGGAAAGTCTATACGACGGTAATCCCCCCGTTGCTTGTCAAGCAGATATAGGCCCATGGTGGTACCGATCCACATCCGATCCGTATCCTTCTCCTGTATGGTGGTGATCGAACCCAGCCCCGGATACAAGCGCATGGTACCGGTTTCGGGATTGATACGCTTGAGGTTGTAATAGCCTCCCGACCATACATCCCCTCGGGAATCTTTTTTTATGTCGTTGATATACTGGTCGGGGCGTATTCCGGCCAGAGAATAGGGAGAGATGTATTTCACCGTCTCTGTACGTTTGTCGATACTGTATATGCCCGAAGTATATCCTCCCGCCCAGATAATGCCGGGTGATATCTCGCACAGGGTCAGAAAAATATGGTTGTCATCGTCCGTTATGCGTTCGGAATTGCTGAGGAACGACCTCCATCGTCCTGTGGTGCTGTTAAGCATGCTGATTCCATTACAGGTAGCGAACCACAGGTCACCCTCACCGTCCCGAATGACATCATGCACCTGGTCATTAGCCAGCGAACTGCTATTACCGTGCGAGTGCTTGAGCCATTTGTAACTCCTATAACGGTCATTGCGTACAGTGACACCAGTAGGATAGTTGGCCATCCATATACGGCCATCCTCATCCACATATATATCGTTGATGTTGTTTCCGTTCATTCCGTTGTAGCTGCCGTAATCGGCGGTAATATATGGCTTGGCACCCAGTGAATCCACATCTAGTCTGTACACGCCTCTGCCTCCCGTAGCTATCAGCAGCTGTCTTTCACCGAAAGGCGCGATACGGTTTATACCCACGTTCTGCAGTGTGCCGTCCGCGACAACCGCCGGTGCGGCCTGCGTGTCATACATCAGTATCCCTTCCTTAAAAGTCCCGACAAACAGTTTCTTCGAACCGGTATGAAAATACAGTTCGCTTACCGGTGTGCGTATATTGTCAGTGCATGCGCCTGTAACCGTTTCCAGCACACCCTCCTTTTCCCGGACCTGCAGGAGCCCGTTTGATGTCCCGATGAAAAAGTACGTGCTGTCTTTCTGGGTGAAGGCGGTAATATTTTCCGTAGACGGGGAGTTCAGCCTCTCCGTGGTACCCGTACGGATGTCATAACGTACGATACTGTCACCGTGACAAAGCCAGATACGGTCATTATTGTCCATGCAGGCATAATGTAGCGTGGCTGTTTCCGTATCTTGTAGGCCGGGAAATTTGTAAACCATAAGGAAGCGGTCACAAACGGCATCATAACGGAAGACCCGCCCTTTTCTTCCCACGGTCCACAGCGTATGACTGCTGTCCGTATATAACCAATTCAGATTGACATGCGGAGCTACCTCCATGTTCCCGTCAAGAACGGTGTAATGTTTAACGGTCTTTCCGTCATAACGATCTATTCCTTCCTGGGTAAGGAACCACATGTATCCGCGCCCGCCTTTCTGGATGCGGAAAATTCTCCGGTTGTTCAGCCCGTCCTCTATGCCCAAATACTTGTATATTTGTCCCTTGCAGACACAGGGAATGGCTATCAGTAAGAAAAATATAAAAAGAGCTCTCCGTGAATTCTGAAAGTGTGTCATTTGTCGTAAAACTATGTTGACTTAAAAGTTTTCCGCAAAAATAATAAAATTATTTAAAGAAAAAAGTCAATGCAGGTCACTCATTGTCTTTTATAATGCAAATCCCGCGTGCAGAAAGACGAGAATGGCTTACAGGATGTGTAAAGGGCAGGTTTGTTACTGTCAATATGAAAATTTTAAATAATATTTTTGGTAGCACGTGCGCTATGTATTAAATTTATATTACAAATTGAATAAAAGCTAATTACTGATTAAAAAAGTTTTTTTTATGTAGCGGTTAATTTGCTAATGGGCATATACACAAGCACCAACCTTATTGAAGAAGCTCTCGAATCCGGTGCTGCAATTGGTTTCAGCACGAATGTCACCCGTGTGCTGACTAATGATAACTTCAACAAATTCATAGGTTATGGTGGTTATACCCCAAAGGATGTTTCCGACTATCGTACTATATTCAGCGGAGTGGAAGTTTCGAAAGACGCCGGTAAATGGACGTATGAGGGAGCTTCCAAATATTGGGTAAAGGATGCCGCCTACAAATTTTATGCACACAACTGTGAGAATATGGCTTTGACCAAGTGTATTCCCGAATTCGCTACAACAGGTTCGGATGCGGGTGCTTTCAATATTACCGATTTCGTGTGCAACAAAGGTCACCAGCATGACCTAATTTATGCGGAATCCGGAACTATTACCGGCAAGGAAACAGGTAATACGGCTGTTTCCTTCAGTTTCAAACATCTACTTTCGCGTGTGAAGGCTTCGTTCAAAAGCGGATTTGACCCGGACTTCACCATTGAAATCTCAGAGGTAGAATTACACAATGTGTATGACAAGGCTGATTTCTCATCCAAATCAGGAGCATGGAGTAACCAGTCACGCACAATAGAATACAATCTTGCCAATAGCGAGTGGACTATGGTACCTCTGAATATCGAAGGATCTGACAACGTGATTCAAGCTGCGAAACCTGCCGATGGAGATACTGAAGCTGTCGCTGCCAAGGAACTTACTACCCAGTCCGGATATGTACTTCCTGTTACCTATACCTCAAATAACGTCACGTTGAGTTTCAAGGTTACCGTCAAACAGGGTTCCGATGTCATAAAGAGCGATTATATAAAGGGTAACCTTCAACCTACATGGGCTATTGCGACATCTTATACGTACAACATTACCGTAAACGGCAGTGCTGCCGGAGTAGAAAAGATCGAATTCTCTGTTGAAGCCAGCAACGGTATTGAGGATTGGACAGAATCACCGGGAACAGACTTTAATGTAGGTAGCTAACCGAAAAAAGTGGCATTACCGAAAAGAAACGGGAACCAGACGATTTTGTCCGGTTCCCGTTTCTTTTATACTTTCCCCGCTAATACTATCAGGCATATTTCCTGTCATTGTTGTCCGCCTACCGGCAAATCTATCTCCTCGTTGTTGCCCCAGTCATCAATATCCGCATCAAAGCCGGAGTCACTGGAGCTTTCATTGTCTTCAATACGTAATCCCGAAACATGAATTACGCCACCACGAGGCTGGTCGGCAAGTTGATCGGTGACATCAAACACGAATTCCTTGACTTTGCCATTAATAAGTTTCACCTCCAGTTGCAGCGTTTGACGATGGGAAATGCGCGTAGCCGCACTGTTTTTCGGATAGCCCGGCACGCCGAATGAGAGAACCGAGGCACGGACATTCTGTCCGGTCAGATCGCAGTCATAGAGTAGCGTGGCTCCGCTTTGGGGTGTGGCACCATTATGCAGGAGGACTGTCTCCGCCATCCCCGCCAGTGCACCGCACGCAAGGACAATCCGGTTGCCCCCATATTCGAATTCATAAGTGATTTCATAGGCATTCACCAGTTTTTTCATGTCGATGAAAAGGTCGATTCATGGGAACCAAACTCCGGCAATGATTCTATATAGGCGGTATAGAGCATGTCAGGGGGATTGAGAGCCGGTTCGTCGGGATGCAACTTGCGGATACTGCTAGAAACGGACCGACGACAGGAGTAGAGGTGGCGTATGCGGTAGTGGGCTGTGAGAAACCGAAAAAGCGAATGTTTTCGGTGTCATTGTTGTATATCAGTATAGACCGGGCTTTTCCGCTTCCAAAGCTCACATTGCCGCCTGTGGGCGAGATAAAATTTTCGGTGGGTTGGTCCGAATCGTCACCATAGACCAGCAGGGTCACACCTTCGGGGAAAACCTCTTCCGAAGGAGATGTTTCGGGCCATTGAAAGCAGACTTCCGCCTCGCCGAAGTGGTTGTAGCAAAGCTCCTCCCTGCACGAAACAAACGTTGAAAGCAAAACCGGCAGGATAACAGGCAGGGAAAGTTGCCTAAATGGTCGAAGGCATATAGAATAGTGTTTCATTTTCTTCCTCCTTCCTCTTTTTTATTGTAATGCGCAACCGTTTCCAACAACCAAACAAGCGACAGTTTTAATCTCAGGGGGCCATAGAAATTTAAATTTTGAGTACGCACATACAAATGATGCCCTTCATAGGGGATATATTCCTTATAACGTGTCATCATCCAACCTCCTCCGCCCTCAGCTTCAATTGCAAAATGTTTGCCCACGGGCCACAAATAACCTATGCTTACTCCTGCAAGCACACCTTCGCCGCGGTATCCTTTCTTGCCATTTTCAAGGTCATACAGTCCTGCTCCCGCAAAGGCCCCCGTATAAAATCCTTTCCGCAGGCTTCCTTCCCGAAACCAGCGACGCACGGTAATGCCTGCCACGGCCAGTTGGAAACATTTATGTTCTTCCTGTTTTTTCCACCAAGCAATGCTACCCTCCAAGCCCATTGACCAGCGGTTGTTAAGCCTCCATTCCAATTCGATGGACGGCAACAACGCTGCAGCATAAAGTAGGTTGGTCTTCAGTGCCATGCGATGTGCCGTATGCTCTCCGTCCGGGATATGGGGAAACATCATTGGGTTCTTTATCCAATCCGCCTGCAGACCGGGATTTTTCATCTGTAAAAAGGTTGTATCAATAACATGCTCTGTTTGTAAATTTCCAATCGCAAGCGGTTTATCATCTTTCGGGATATGATTATTGTATTCCTTTTCCGGCTTCTTCACATAAAGTTCCACGACCGCATAATGCAATCCTTCGAAGAAGTGCTCTCTTAACCATCGGTACGTCTGTCCGCCCTGAAAATCCATAAGGCTTTTCTTGCGACTTCCGGAAATATTGCCTTGGGCATCATGTACCCATATCGGGGTATAATCTATAATGTCAAGCACTTCCCTGCGTCCCGGCACATGATGGTCGGAGGCGATCATACGTCTAAGTTTATCCCAGGCAATCCCACACGGATAGCTGTCAATCCGGTCCGCATCAATTTTAGCATTGGATATAATGTAGTCGGCGACAGACTGGCAACGGTCGGCACTGAGCTGTAAATTGGCCGTACTCACCCCGTCAGGTGAGGTATATGCCCGTACCACTAACCGTTCCAAACTTCCGTCACTGTCGCATCTGCGCACTTTCTTGGCAAAAACATACAACGCGTTGCCACTTGAACCGGGTTTTATCCGACTGCTTCCCGGCTGAAAAAGGATCCGCACGGAATCTGCAATTATCTGCGACATTGCCATGTCCACCATACAGGCATTCAATAACAAGAAAACAAATAACTTTTTCATCGTTTTGGAATATTACCTGCAAAATTACTGAAATGTTAGCAATTACGCAAGGGGTGAATAAAGTTTGTCAAAACGTATATTAGAAGAAAATATCCTTATATTTCCAAACAGAAATTTCTTCTAAAACTCCAAAATCCCCAATAAGGGCAAACATCAGTTTTACAGATAAAATAAAAACGCCCAACTTTACAGACAGGGTATAAGTTTGTATTTTTGATTATCAATACTTGGTCTAAGCTGGAGGATCCGCCAGAAACTTTTACTCACATGGGAACAGACTGCGGACTTCCTCAAGGATCCGCGCGAAGTTCCTGCTGACCTCCCCCGGCTCAAGAACCCTGACATCCGGCAGTGCGGTTTCCCGGCTGTCATCATACATGGCAAGTCTCACCCTGAAGTATCCGGCATTGGCGCGGGTGGCCGAACCGATGAACTCTCCCGGCTCCAGGTCGGTGAAGTCCTTTCCCTGGTAGATGTCCTCCTTCTGGGAGGACACCGTCACGCTCCGGTTCATGCTCCCCCCGCTTTTCCCCGTGCTCCGGGATTTTCTCTCCTTTTCCTCCTTTCCGAAAATCAGCGGATAATACTTCAGGGCTTCCACATCCTTCGTACGCCCGAAGAACTGGTTCCCGAAATTGGCTTCCACGGATGACCTATCAAGCTTCCCGTACAGGTTCTCCAGTTTGGATCCCGACTGGGTGAGCAGGACAAAGGCGGCCTTGTATTCACGCAGGACCGACGGCAGTGTCTCGAAATTCCTGATGTTGACCGTCGTCATCTCGTCCAGGAAATAGACGAAGGGCACCTTGTTCTGCATGGTGAACTGCCGGGAGGATATGCTCATGAGCATGCCTATCACCGGGGCGTAGACCGAATTCTTGGAGAAGTTGTTGCTGACGGCGAACATTTTCGGCTCCTGCGGGTCAATCAGGTTGAAATCGAAGTCGTCCCCTGAGAGGATGTACGCGATCTCCTCGTTTTGGGAGATGGTGGCCAGGTTGTTACATAATGTGGAGAGGTAGGAGGCCTGCGTCTTCTCGGATCCTTCCGCCTTCAGGTACGCGCCGGCCAGCATTTCCGACACGAGGTTCTGCTGCAGGAACATGGAGAGCTGCCGGGTGGACGCGGTCATGATGAAGGCCATGATATGCGGCAGCGTGCAGAATTCCGGAAACTCGTCCCAGAAGCGGAAGGCCACCCCGCGCAGGATTCCCAGCCCTCCGGATACCCATTCGTTCTGTTGTTCCTTCTTGGGGAGGAGCGCGAGCAGAATGTCTTCCATCAGCTGGATCAGTTCGGTGCGGTCCCTTACCACCTTGAGAGGGTTGAAGCGGTACGAGCGTTCCGGCTTGTCGAAACTGACATAATACAACTTGTGGGGATAGCCGTGTTTTCTGATCAGATTATAGGCCGTCTGTGTATAATCCGTGTCCTTGAAGTCATAGATGAACCCGGCGAATCCGAGTCTGACATATTCCTCCAGCAGCCATTTGCCTATGCTTTTTGTCTTTCCGGAACCGGCACCGCCATATACGAGGAAGTTGGCGAAATGATAATGGAATTCCAGGTGGGTGTGTGAAATCCCCGAGACCACCGGCAGCCGGACCGGTTTTCCGTCCCCTCCTTTTCCTGCGGACCCGGCATGCTCCCATATCCACAGAAAGGCGGCCACGGCCAGTGAGACGGCGGCGGGAAAGAACATGTACCGGGGAAAGAACAGGCGTGCCAGAAAGGTTTCCGCCGCCATGCAGCCGAGAAAAACGGGCAGGTTTACGTACCATTTCCGGCTCAGTGTCGAAACCCCTGTCATCAGGGAGGCTATGGCCAGAAGAACCAGCTTGATATAAATGATGTAGTGTTCCATTGTGATGATTTGCTTGATTACTTGATTTTGTTCTTTACTTTTTAAGTATAATAAGAGATATGTTTTTTATTTCCGGACGGATTTGCCACCGCCTCGTGCCGGTTCCAGAAATCCGGCCGTATAGCCGGACGGTGTTCCGGCTATGACAAACATCCTGTCACAGCCGGGAAGGACGGTAGGGCACCCCCGGAGCAGGGAGATCCATCTGGCCGGAGAGATTCCCCTCACCCTCACACCGGCGTGACGGAGCGCATCCAGCACCGGCTCCATATCATATGACACGCCGGCCACATGCAGGGTGGTCCTTTCCCCGCAGAACCGGAGCTCCCTGCCCGCCCAGGAGAAGGAACGGAGTCCGGCGGCTCCCTCCCGGCGGACAGTCTTGTCGAAAGAGTCATTCATGTCCATAGGCTTATATTTCCATTTCCGCCGTCTTCAGACTGCGGGCATCCATGCCGGATATTCTTATCCCGTATCCCGCCGGTTCCTTCACGGCCATGAGTGTCCGTCCGTCAGGCAGCGTCATGCCTTTTCCGCTGAAGACGGCCTTCCACCTGTCCCCGTCCAGAGAGGCCGGATCAATCCCCGCCTCCCTCATACGCGCCAGCAGGGAGGTCACATCCGTCTCGCCACCTTTCTCCCTGAGAAGCGCGTGGACGTACCCGGGTGAGAGCTCGAGCCCGCCCTTTGCCGTGAGTATCCTTTCCGGAACCGTGACAACGGCCATTCTCCTGAGATTCGCGCTGCTGGCCGCCAGCATGCCCCTGAGCTCCCTTCCGTCGATATCGACAGTGAAGCCCAGGTTCCGTAGAAGTTTCCGGAAGACGTTCGAGATCCTGTCCCACAGGGAAAGGTCCGTTCCGTCCTCGGCCATACGCGCCAGATATTCCTCCGTGGCTGTGCGTATGTCCATTCCCGTACCTACCAGCCGGTCGATCCCGTTCCTTGTCCTCCCGTCGCACCCGGTGTAGACGTCATCCAGAAACGTGTCCATGTGTCCGTCGCCCGCCAGTTTCCGCAGGCCGTAATGGGCGACTCCTTCATGCAGCAGCGTGCGCTCGATGTCCTCCTTTCCCCTGGCGGCGGGAAGATACAGGCAGATATGGTCCGAGGTGATATCATACCAGCCCCTTATGTCCTTTCCTCCCAGGATCCTGTCACGTATCCCGGGAGAGCCGACCTCGTTGATTGAACGAATGATCCTGACGGGTATGTGCCGTTTTTCCGCCAGGGATGAAGCATATTCGGAGAGGGCGGCCATCCGGTCATCCCCTGAAAGGGAGACATCCCACCCGTGTTCCGCTTCCCGGCTGCCGGTGAGGCGGAACCGCACGCCTTTGACATCGCAGGCCCTTTTTAACGCCCCGTTTCTGGAATCCCTGTCCCCCTCATTGTAAGTGAATACTTTCAGACCCGCCTTGTCCATGGCACCGGTTATCCTCGGGGACGTCCCTTCAGGAACCACGGCCGCCGCAAACTCCTCCAGATAGACGGGGCGTTCGAACTTGGTCTCAAAATACATGGCGGGATATTCATTGCGTATCGCCCCGATCATCTCCCGCAGTCTGGCAACATCGGTGTCGGAGAAGTCGATTCCGTATTCCCTCTTCACGTACTTCTTCGGGTTCCCGCTTTGTGCCGCCTCCATGAGTCTCGCCAGCCCGTAATCGTCATAGCCGGTGGCATCCGGCTGCAGCTTCATGCCCAGGTCGAAGAACACGTCGGACCATTTGTCCCTGAAGGCGTCCACATCTTCCTGGCTTGTTGTCAGCTTGCCTTTCTCCCGGCGTATGCCCTCCAGCGAGCCGTGCGCTTTCAACATGCCGGCGGCAAAATTGCTGAAGGACACGCCCAGTCCCGTGGCGGCGTTCCTTCCCAACCTGGTCATGAACCGGGATGCGTTCTCAAGGGTGTTGGGAATGTATTTTCTCATTCCGGAAGTGGTGAAGCCGTCAAAGATGACCTCCTTCACCTCATAGCGCTCGTTAAGACCGTCAAGCCAGCGGTCAAAATCTTTCTGCAACCCGTTCATTTCGATATATTCCCGGGCTTTGAGCGTGGTGCCCGCGTCATCCGCGCTGCCAGCATGCACGGCATCATTCAAAACGTTCTCCGTAAAATCAGCAAGCTCCCTGTAATCATATCCTGTTTCACGTAACGTGTCCAGCCTCTCCCGGGCGCGTCTTACGACCAGCGAGTCCGGATTGGCCCGGGAACCGATCTTCTCCTCCAGGCGGATCATCTTCCTCTGAAGCTCTTTCCCGTACGCCGTCCTGTCCCCGGAAAAGTTCTCACGGATATAAAGCCCGAGCAGCTCCGACCGTTTCCCTGCGCTGACGTCATCCAGGACGGAGTTGTCCCCCATGATATCCCTTACCGCCTTGTGGAGCGATTCCGGATACCTGGCCTCCCGGCGCACCAGTCCGGGCGCTTTTCCCTGTTCATGCAGGTACAGGTATGCCAGCCGGTCGGCGGAACGCCCGTCCATCCATGAGTTGATGCCCCGTCTTGTCTCATTCCGCATTTCTTCGGGTACGGACATGATGTCACCGGACGCCCTGTCACCGCCCGTGCCCCCGAACTGTCTCTCTATCTGTGGGTAAACGGGAGTCCATGCGTCCTGGCTCCATGTTCCGGCATTGCGTCCGCTATGCCTGTCTATCATGGAGGCGGGCAGTACCAGTGAGATCTCCCCGTATCCCTCGTGGGTCTGTCTGCTGATATCGATCACCGCCGCGCTCGGGTTGGCGAATCCGCCCAGCCTCAGGGCTTTTAAAAGACGCTCCTCGCTGATGTTGTGCAGTCCTACCAGGGATTTGTCCCCGCCGCTTTCCCCGGCCTCGCGGAAAGGTATGTCACCGGTCCGGACGGTTTCCCTTCCCGCACTCTTGTAACCGGCGGAAGGCTCCGTCCCGTGGAAGGAGGAAAGCCCCGTTTCCCCCTCCATGAAGTATTTGTCAGAAATGTTCATATGCCTTTTGAATTTATAATCGGGTTATGTCATTGGTTTGCAGTCTGCCGGGAATGTCATTAAAGAGATATTACTTGTTTACTTGGTTTGTTTTCCAGTAAACAAGTAATATTCATGAAATGCACATTTTACTTCTACATGTCCGCGCCGGCCTGGCGGCTGATGCTGTTCACAGAGTTCACGGCTTTCAGTGTGTAGCCGACGGGGGTCTTGGAGAGCATCAGCGTGCTCCCTTTCCCGGCCATGCCGGTAACGGTTGGCGGCTTCACGGCCTTTCCCTGCATGAGCGTGTTCCATTGCTCGGCCTTCATGCTCTCCACGGCGACACCTTTGGCACGCAGTTCCCGGATGATGTTCCCCATATCGCATTCTTTCTTGTCCGGAACGGCGGATGAGTTGAATTTTTCACAGGCCCCGGCGAGTTTTCTCTCCCTGCGCTCGCCGGCCTCCTCAAGTTCCCGGGCGCGTTCCACGCCGCTGTCCGAGTACTGTGCCTCAAGGCCGGCCTCGTGATACTCCCTGTTGATTTCCTGAATCTCCCTGTCCAGTTTCTCGACGGCCTCCTTTACCTGTCCGGCCGACGGCTTCTTTCCTGCGGCCTCCCCGGTCTTCCTCGCGGCTGTGCGTTTTACCGGGGCGGCGGAGCTTCCGCGTGTTCGGGCCTCCCTTGTTTTCTTTCCGGCATCCTTCCCGAGCTCCAGTCCGTACAGGCTTGCAGCCTGCCTCTTCACCTCCTCTGCCGGGGAGCTGATGAGCGTTGCGGCATTCCTGTCGGCATGCAGGACGGCAAGCTGCACCTTCTCCGTGGGATTCTCAAGATGACGGATATTCCGTGGATCGCTTCTGACGGCGGCGAGCTGGACGGCCTCCGGAGGATCCGCCAGGTGCACGACGGTCTCCCCCCTGGCCTGCACGGCCGCGAGCTGCACGCTTTCCGCAGGGGATTTTATGTGACGCAGGACATCCGGATTCCTCTGTATGGCCATGTGTTGCACTTTTTCTGCGGGTTCCTCGATGTGGCGGATGTATTCCGGATCCTTCTGTACCGCCGCCAGCTGCACCTTCATAGCAGGTTCCCGGATGGAGGCGATGTGCCGCGGATCCTTCAGCACGGCCATCAGCTGCACCCTCTCCGCCGGCTTCCGTATCAGGGCGACACATTCGGGCCTTCTCTCGACAGCCGCCAGCTGCACCTTCTCCGAAGGATCGGGTATGAAGCCGATGTAGGACGGTCTGGCACGTATGACGGACAGCTGGACCCGCTCGCTTGGCGAGGTGATGAAATGAATGTTGTGCGGCGCGTTCCTGACTGCGGCAAGCTGCACTTTCTCCACGGGTTTGTCGATGAAGCAGATGACACTCCTGTCCCTGCGGACCGCCGCCATCTGGACACGTGCGGAAGGATTGGCGAGCATGCTGATGGCGCGGGGGTTGCGGAGTACGGTTCTCATGTCCCGGCTGAACAATGCCGCCAGGCGTTCTGAAATGGTAGGCATGGGCATCAGTTTTTATAAGGTTTGACTTCGGTCAGGAACTCCTCTATGGCCGCCGTGTCTGGCTTTCCCTCATTTCTGTCCCTTTTCATCCGCAGGACCAGTTTCTCGGCCGCGTCCAGCACATTCTCTTCAGGAAGGAGGTCCAGGCCCAGCATTTTCTCCACGGCCATGAAGCAGGTCCTCCGCGAGGGGGCGTGCATGAGCAGGACGCTCTCGGCAGAGCGGAGAACCGCCACGAGCTGCACCTTCTCCGTGGCCGAGGGCAGGTGGCCTATCAGCTCCGGTTTTCTCTGTACCGCCGCCATCTGGGCCTTCTCGGACGGTGTCTTGAATTTCAGGATCATGTCCGGATCGGCCAGGACCGCTGCGAGCCGGGCATTCTCCGGCATCATCTTGTTTTCGGTTGACATGGTTGTTTTTTTTAGTTATACATAATGTTTATGGAACGTGCACTATGCCGCTTCCGGGGTGCAAGGTACAGCGGTTCGTCGCAATCATGTTGCGACGTTCTGTAACAGAAAACGCGGACAATCCGGATTGTAGTCCGGAAGTGTCCGCGGAAAAGAATTCAAGGTGGTGTGATGTTTGTCAGGCTGCCTCAGGCATTTCCCTGTAGAGCATGATATCCGTATAGGATGAAGCGTAATTCATCCGTGCGGCGAACGTGGACTTACCCGCCCCCCTGAAAGGATTGCCGGTTCCGGGATGCTCCTCCATCCAGCTGCAGAGATCCAGTATGGGCGACTTGGACGAGGTGAAATAGACAAACGGGTGTCCCTTCAGGACAAGCAGAACATCCAGATAGTCCTTCAGTTTCCAGTCCATTTTGTATGTGCTGGTGTCCGTGGCCATGTAGGGGGGATCGACAAGGAACACGACGTCCGCCGCCCCGCCGTATTTGTCCGCCAGCACCTTGTAATCGCAACAGACCACTTCAAGGCCGTCAAGATACCCCCCGCAGCGGTAGTCGGAAAGGCGCAGATTGTTATAGAAGCTCTGCTTCCCGAGCTCCTCCAGGTCCAGGGCGTATTTCCCGGAAAACAGCAGGGAGGATGAGAGGGTAATGTAATCCACCGCGCCTGTTTGTTCCTCCTGTCGGATACGCTCGAGAAATGCCGTACGCAGGCTTCCGGTTATCATCTTATGGCGGGGATGTTCCCGGGCCATATCCCGCAGGTCCGCCAGCAGACGGTTGGTCCGGCCGATATTCTCCAGACGCCCGCGGTAGTTGTCGTGGTCATTGTAGATGACCCTCGCGTCAGGGCGTTCCCGTTTGGTGATGTGTGCCAGCAGGCCGGAACCACCGAACAGGTCGACAAAGACCGTCTTATCACCGAAGCGTTCCAGTACCTTTCTGAATTCTGACGCGAACATGCGTTTCTGCCCCACGAAAGGAAGCGGGGCCTGGCTGTAACTGTAAGTCTTTTCCATTATATAATCAGTTTGTCGTGAGATATAAGTGTTTGTATTTCCGGCACAAAGTTCCGCACTTCCTGCCGTGAAAACAAAAAACAGGCGCCACTTATACTGCAGGGAACGTACACTCCTTCTTGAAGCGTCCGATAATCTCGTAGATTTTCCGTTCCGAAACACCGTGCCTCACCGACAGGGCGGCGATGCAGTAGGTGACCTTGTCACCCTGAAGCCGCATACGTTCATACTCCTTATACAGGTCGATATACCTGCAGTCATCCGGTTTGAACCCCATCGTTCTCAGGCGTTCAAGAACCTCCCTGTTAAAATTTAGAATCTCAAATAATGTCATAGCGAATATTTTATTATATTTGCAAAGCCAATCATTTTTGTAACATAAAAAAAGCAGAACCGCAACAGAGGGTATTTGCCCCCGGTTGCGCGGTTCTGCGTGGTGTTACAAAGTGATTGGCGTTGCTTTTAACAGGCCGGGGGCTTTTTATTATCTCCATAACATCTTCCGGCAAGCTCCCTGACTTTTTTAGCTTTATATGTACGGCTATACTATTAAGGCCGCAAGATATATATTACGGTTGCATTATTTTTGCGATATACCTTTCCCGTGAAAAAATAATATTTTTATTCAAGTAAATTACTTTATTTATATTGTTCACTAATTAAGTAATATATAATAAATACATATTGTATTATATAAGTATAATATGTGAAATATATTTAAAGTAAAATAGTATCTACGTAAAATACTTGGCGGTATGTGTAAATTTTTGTATCTTTACACCGTAATAATCAAGGAGATATGAACATTATGAAGACAATTACAACAGCATGTGTCAATCACAAGGGTGGTGTCGCCAAGACGACCTCACTGTTGAATCTGGCTGCCGGGATCGCACGGTTGCACGGAAAGAAGGTATGTATTATCGATGCGGATCCGCAGGCGAATACGACGATGGCCGCATTCGGGGAGGAAATGGCAAGTCTTTCCACGGAGGTGCTGCTTGAGAGCGTGCTGCAGGACTGCATGCAGGACAAGCCTCTGGACCTGAAGCCGCAAAAATGGCTGGAGAAGGTGGACATATTGCCGGCATCTCTGGATCTGGCGGCAACGGAAGTGGTGATGAACACCACGCCGGGCAGGGAGTTCCTTTTCAGGGAGATCATAAAGGTACTGGCGGAAAATTATGAGTATATACTTATAGACTGTCCGCCCTCACTGGGGATCATCACGCAGAACGCACTCATGGCAAGTGACTTTGTCATCATACCCACGGACGGGAACTATTTCGCAATGAAGGGCATCGAGAAGATACATTATATCATCAGCCTGCTCAGAAGGAAGCTGGGCGCACAGGTACGCATACTCGGATACTTCATGACCAGGTTCAATGCGAAAAGAAAGCTGGATGCGGATATAAGGGAGAGTCTGAAGGAGGCCCTAGGGGAAGGAATGTTTGAAACAACGATCCGCAACAACGTGGCCCTGGGAGAGGCACAGTACAACGCGCAAAGCATTTTTGATTATGCACCCTCGTCAAACGGGGCCGAGGACTACAGGAAGCTGACGGAGGAATTTGTCGGGAGAGTGAAAAGGATGAATAAACAAAATACTGGAAAATGAAAGAGTTCAAGTCAAGAGGGATCTCCCTGGAAAACATGGTGGGAGAAAACCCGGTGAAAGAAAAAGGCACGACCGGAAAGCCTGCAGGAAAAACATACAACCAGACAATCGCATTGACAGAGGATCTTGTGTGGGAATTAAGAACATTCGCCGCGGATCACCGGTACAGGGGCGTCAAAACGATACTTGAAGCGATGGTAGGGTGCTTTCTCAAAGAGGACGGGACACTGGACCGAGAGAAACTGGAGGATTTCTGGAGAGAATATGTGGAGAAGTGAATTATGGGAATTACTATAAAAGTAGCAGTCGGATAAAAGTAAAATACTTAACTTGGAAAAACATGAAAAAGATATTTGGATACATATTAGCCGCCTCGCTTGCCTGTACGCTTGCATCATGTGAAAAGGACGGAATATTGCCGGAGCCCGAACCGCCGGTGGTGAATCCCGGCGGAAACCAGGAGGAAGAAGAACCCGGAGAGGAACCGGAAAAGACACGGCTGGGCGTCACCGCCACACTGCAGGGCATGCAACAGACAAGGGGGATCATTGAGGCGTTCGTGCCGGGACACGCCATGGGAGTGTTTGTCAATACGGACGGGACGGAAGCAGCAGGCACGAAAAACGCCTCATACGTCTTTGACGGGAAAGAATGGAACGCAGCCAGCCAGGTGCCGGTGGAAGGAGACGCGGAGGTGGTCGCATATCTGCCGTACGACAACGCGGTGACTGACTGCAAAAATGTGCCGTTTGATCTGGCGGACCAGGATGACATCCTGTACGGATCCGCCAGGGTGACAAAGGACATGCCCACCGCCGACCTGATGATGCGGCACGCAATGACGCTTGTACGTGTGCGGCTGATGAAAAACGAGTACATCGGTGCGGGAGTGGTTGCGGATATGACATTCTCGGAGATATACACTGCCGGAACAGTCGATGCCTTGTCCGGAACTGTGAAGATGGACTACAACAGGGGACGTGGTGCGATCAGAGTCGGAGGAAACTACGCCCTGAATGATGCGGATCCGGTCGTTGTCGATGCAATTCTCATTCCAAGAGCATCGCATGACCACCAGGCATGTGTCAGCTTTACCATTGACGGACAGAAACACACTTATGCATTCCCGGTGCAGCATGAATGGAAGGCGGGCATGAAATACACCTATACTCTGAACATGACAGGGAATTACAACGCCCCGGTCAACAAGGAACAGGTGGATATCGATGTGGAATACTGGAGCAGGTACGGCAAGAGCGACGAGATTATACTCAATCCTGATCCGGACGATTATCCTTTCAAGATATGGCCGAACTATACGGAGTACGGATACGACTGTTACCAAAACGAAGGCAAGGTGTTCGGGACATTCTATACGCCTTTCTGTGATGACGGCGAAGGGGAGATGAGATTTGTATTCATGAGGCAGGGTACTAATGAGATTGTGGAGAAGTTCCAGCCGATAGACATCAAGACCAATGGAGGATGGGACGGCAAGCGCATCCAGTGTTATGTCACTTCCGCACCGGGGACCTACCAGCTTGTCCCATTGTTCCGCAGGAAAGGAGAAACAATGTGGTGCAGGGCCGTTGGATATTCTTATGGCAGCACAGACCAGGAATGGCTGTATGAGGTGAAGGCGCCTGCGTCAGAGAATTTGCCGGCATTGCGCATGATGGAGGTGGAAGGGCAGGGATATACTTCTATTCTTGCATATCCGGTGCCTGATGACATTCCATGGAACCTGGTATATATTTTGTCCAATAAAGGAGAAAAAGCATTGAGAGGCGAAATTAAAGCTGTCTGGGAGCGTGAGTTCAAGATGAATTCCAATTCATACAGACCAAGTATTAAAAGAAAAGGTGCGGTCAATGATGACGAATGGAGGGATGAGATTGGCACTGTGGCTGTTGATATTCCGGCAGGAATACGTTTCTGGAAAGGTATTATGGAGTGCCAGTTCCCGGTTAAACGATTGAAACCGGAATATAATGGTGTCGGATATGCGGGGCCACTTGTGCATCTATACTGGAAAGCGGAAGGCTCCAATGAATGGATATTGCTTCGGTGTGATGCAGACTATCTCTTCAACCGCAACTATACGGACGGATATATTTGGGATGAAACAACGAATTATATAAAAATAAATCCTCAAAATTGGAATAACAGGAATTGAAATGAATATATTTACCGATAAGCAATTACAGAAAGCAGAACAAATTCTATGCTCTCCATTGGCAAAGTTGTCGGATCTGACATCTTCCGATATACGCAATTTGGCTGTGGTGTGGAGTTATTATTCAGGAAAGATCGAAGGGAATACATATACATATGTGGAAACGGAAGCGCTTCTGAAAGACGGTATCACTTCTGAAAAAAGATATGAGGATGCAAAAATGTTGAAGAATCTGCATAACGTCTTTGTGTCGGAAATGGAATATATCCATAAGGGAGGTAATACGGAAATGATAGATGAACGTACATTGCTCCGGCTGCATTCCGGTTTGTCTTCCGGGTTGGTTTCCGATGAAGAAGCCGGGCAGTTCAGGACACGTCCGGTACGGATCAGCGGGACGGAATATATACCTCCGCGTGATGTGTATGAGATCCGCTTCAAGTTAAGCGAGGTCCTGTATCGCCAGACAGAATTGGACAACCCTCTTGAACGTGCCGTATATTTACATTGCAACATTGCAAAGATACAGCCGTTTATAGATTGCAACAAACGGACCGCACGCCTTGTGGAAAGTATTGTAATGATGAATGCCGGAATAATCCCGGTATATTCGGCCAGGGAGGCTGATATACTGAACTATCGAAAAGGACTGGTCAGTTTTTATGAAAACGGAGCATATGATCTGTATGCCGATTATTTTTTGGAAAGACAAATAAGCCGGATAAGGGAATTGGCAACTGATACCGGCATGGAAATATAATTCATTGGCATAAATAAAATGAATTTAAGGTGGAGAGGTCCTGCTGCAGTGATGCATCGGGACTTCATTTTTTGAAAGAAAAATGAATGGGAGGTTTTCTGGCTGCCTGTAAAAATAAAAGATCCATAGAAACATTGTTTTCTCTATGGATCTTCTTGTCATGATTATAATTCGGAGCGGAATAAGCGGACAGGATGCCCGCTTTATTTTTTCATTGCCTGATCTGATTTTGGTGCTTTTTCCATTGCTTCAGTCTGCATCTGTTTGGCCTCCTTAATGGTATTGCAAGTACCGTTAAAGCAGGCTTTGGGTTCGACTTCCAATTTACTGGTGTAGATATCACCATTTACCATACAGCCAGATTTCAGCATCAGTTCATCTGTAATATGTATGTCACCTTTCAATGTGCCTTGTAATATGGCGGAAACGGAAGTTACATTCCCTGTAATTTTCCCTTGAGGACCGAGCACCACTGTTTTACGACATGTGATGTCCCCTTCTATTGTTCCATCCACCCGCAGGCTTCCCTCCACATCAATTATACCTTTCAAGACTGTACCGGCTGCTATGGTAGTCAGTTTTAAAGGTTCGGATGTTGCAATGTCATGCTCCTTGTTGTCTTTCTTTTTGCCGAACATAGTATCTTTGTTAACGTTCTTACTTTGTTTTTTTGCAAAAGTAGAAAAAAATGCCGGAATACAAAAATGGACCTGTGAGGGAATCTGTTTTTCTTTTATCGCTCCTTCTCGTTCCAACAGTACTATTACAGCCAAATTTGAACAGGGTATATCTATTTCTGATTACATTTTCGTAGGTGATAATGGCGTTATCCTTTCCCAAGAAAAAAAATATATATTGGGTGAAACAGATTGGTATTCAGTAGTACACGGTAATGGCCAATATATAGCAGTCGGCAAACGTGGATATATGACCACTTCAACAGATGGCATAACATGGACAGGACCGGATATCGTTGGATATTCATCAGACTGGTATTCCATAATATTCGCAGACGGTAAATATGTGGCTGCCGGTAATGGATATGTTGCAGTATCTACGGGCACCGGAGATTGGAACATTATCAAGATCAGCAACACCAATAACCGTACATGGAACAACATACAATATTGCAATGGCCGGTTTATCGTTGTAGGCAATAACGGATATATGGCAACTTCCACAGATGGAAACGTCTGGCAGGAAACAAAAATCGGCTCCGGTGACTTGAAATCCGTAACTTATGGAAACGGTATTTATGTCATTGCGGAAAAAAGTGGTTATATTAATAATTCGACGGACCTGACAAACTGGAACAGAGTAAAAATAACAGCCACCAATTTGTATTCTTCAGCATTCGGAAATAATAAATTCATTGTAAGTTCCTATGGATATATGCACTATTCTACCGATGGTATAAACTGGAAAGAAGTAGCTTTCGGGGATAATTCCTGGGAAGAAATTATATTTAAGGATGATAGTTTTCTAACTCTTGAGAATAACGGATATATCGGGAAATCCATAGATGGGATCAATTGGAAATCAACAAAAATAACAGATAACAACGGCCTTAAATTAGGCTTTCTGAACGGTTTTTGTGATATAGATAGAAAATAGTTTTGGTTTATATAAAAAGCAGGGGGATATATCCCCCTGTCATTCCTATTCCCAATGCGTTGTGAACCGGAAGGTTATGTTATAGCCAGTGCCTGGTATTTCTTTGCCGTTAAACTCGCCGAAATCAAGAGTTTGCTTGCCTGAAGGAGATTTGATGTTTGAGAGTACCTTAACATTATCTATCATAATATCAAAGGACTGCGGAGTGGCACTTTTTTCTCGTGTATCTCCATCCTGATTTATTGTTTCCCATTCTGAATACGCATACATAACCTTTTTGTTTGGCTCTATCTGCACAGGATAGCTCACTTCATCCATATTGTCCATATCATTCTTAGTCTGCCCGTATATTTTGCATATTATACCGGAACAATCTGTAGATGACAAGGTCAAATACTCATAATTCCTGCCACTATTCATGCTTGATGTGGAACTATAAAATCTATCTAAATTAATCGTGATGCTTCTTGTAGACTGCTTGAATTTGGCTGTAATAGTACTGTTGGATTTAACACACAAATTTCTTCCTATTCCTACCAGTAATAAAAATAAGAAATTTCCCTGCCATATATGTATATCAGTACCTTATAAAATATGACTATATTTTTGTATAGCTTTGTTTTTTATTTCATTCTCTTCTTTATTTAAAGCAAACCCCATATATTTACAAATGTGATCATTGCGTAGAATACATATACACATCCTTTTGTAGGTCGGAATTTCCTTAAATTCTTCGATGTCTATATCATCTAGGTAATCCATTCTTACAGGTTTCTTGTTAGTCTTATAATTTGTACTGTCGCCAATTTGAATGGGAATATTTCGGTCCCTCAGCTTCTGTATCACCTCATCGCTGAGAACCCCACCTTTCTCCTTCCAGAACCTGATACTGGTATTCAGTTTTGTTAAATACCTATTTCTGGTACGTTCAGGAAGAGTGGAAAGCAGAAAGTCCATGAATGACTTCCAGGTGTATCCTTCCGGCAGATGGATATTTTTTCGTCCAGTAGCATGGGTATTACCATAAAGTCCAGCAAAGCATACCCCGTTAACGCGTCCAATCATCCGTCCCCAAGTATTGGGATCAATAACCTTATATAATGCAAGGCTTTCAATCGCCTCACTAATAAAAGGACTCGCTACACGCTGTCTGTCCAGACTTAACCCTGCCTGATAATATAAATCGTACAGATGGTTATAGTCCCAACGGAACCGCCCGTTTGCAACCCAAATATCCTCCGTTTTCCAGTCATAAAGAGGATATAGGTTGTATATTCCTTCATCAATCTGAGTACTCCATTCGTATTCTTTATACCTTCCTTTATTCTGTCGATAAATGGCCCGCCAACGGTTATAGCTTTCCTGAGTACGTATACCCACCAGGCAGCAGGTACGTTGCGCGCCTTTTTGCTGATGAAGCCAGTGCGAAAATTCCAGTTGAAAATCATAGTCCCACATTTGGTCGTTATAAAAAGGAAAATCGTTTGCCGTCATCGCACCTTTCGGCATTTTTCTAACCCATGCCTCTTTCATTGTTTCATCCCAGGGACGCCAATAGTCCTGATACATTGAAGTGCAGGTAGTTACACGAAAAGGCACACAGACACGATATATATCCAAGATGTCCTTATTGCTTCCAAAGACACGATCCACATAATCGATTGTCATGTTGTATTGTATCTCGTAATCCATGTGAAATACTCCGATACGACGTTTCAAGTGGTTCTGACGAACATACTCCACACATAAATTCAGTAATACCCCACTGTCTTTCCCCCCAGAAAACGATATATATATATTATCAAATTCTTTAAAAATCACATCCAACCTTTCTTGAATAAGATCATAAACATTCTTTTTACTCATAATAACATTGGCTATATTTTATAATCAATTGCAAAATTAAAAAAAAACATAGATAAAGATTGTTTACAGACCTCAAAAATAAGCCCAACAGTACTATTACAGCTAAATTTGAATCTCCACTCTCCATTTCGGATTGTATATTTGTTGGAAATAATGGTATTCTGCTTTCCAAAGGGAAGGTATGTCAAGTTGGTGATATGGGGTGGCTTTCAATTGCCTACGGAAATGGTATATATGTTATAGCAGGGTACAGTGGGTATGTGGCTTACTCCATGGACGGAATGAACTGGAGCACTCCTAAACAAATTGGGACTTCTGTATGGCAACACCTGATGTTTGAAAACGGTGTGTTTCTCCTTACCGCAACCAACAGTGCAAGAAGGGCTACATCGACCAACGGTATGGACTGGATTGAAAGGGAGTTTTCATATACACCGGTCGGATTCGGTCATGGAGACGGTATGTTTGCTGCCAATACCTACAGTGGGAAAGTTTATCTGTCAAATGATGGTGTATCCTGGAATGATGCAGGAACTGCAGGTTCCAACATGGCAGCTTTAGCTGTATCTGAAAAAATGATACTTGGTTATACAAGTGGTGGATTTGCATATAAAACAACGGACAAGGGAAAAAGTTGGGAAAGGTCAGGTTATAACAATTCGTTATATCCTACGAAAATAATACGTGGAGACGGGAAGTTTATAACAGCATATACCCGCGGAACATCAAGTAGTATTTTGGGATACATTGAAGATGATCTGGTTCCCAATATAAAATCCACATCTGTTGATTCATCAAAAAAATGGATTGATATGGATTTCAGAAATGGAAAACATGCCGCACTCAGTAAAGATGGATATTATTCTGTTTCAACAGACGGTATAAATTGGAGCACCCCAAAACTAATAACAGATGAATCAGGAAATCCTATTACAGCAACTCTAAATAGTATTTGCATCATACCATAATAATATTTCCCGGAAATAATCGTTATGACAAGTGGTTCTCCGGAAGAGTAAGAAGGAGCTGTGTGATATAATTTATACAGCTCCTTCATTCTCCGGATCTTCAGAATACCGTTTTACGTTCGCTTAAATCAGGAGTAGGATATGACCATTTTCACATCCGGTTGTTATTGTATAGCACAGAGAGCGTTCAGATTAATATTTAATGCATTTCCCAAAGCGTCTTTTACTTGCTCCGGATTTGACCAGACTATCCCGTCGGCAGACTGGGTTATCAAGCCATTGTCACCTATTGCGATAAATTTATTATTGAGACAAATGACATCGTTCCAGTTCTGTGTACCAATCTGTTTTGGGGAGTCCCAATCCTTGGATGAAACTATATACCCGTCTTTCCCAACGGCGACAATTGTTCCGTCATTGGAAACTGCAACCCGTGTAAAGGTCTTTGTAAGTGATATTTCCGCACTTTTGGACCAACCGAAATAACGACTGAAAGCATAAACCTCACCCCATTCCCCAAGTGCTATGAATTTTTTGAGATCACCATTGAATGTTATATCTATGGGGGTAATCCCTCCAATTACTTTTCTGGTCCATGTTGTGGAATAGTCGTCCATTGTATAACTATATCCATAACCATCTTGTTTCCCTACCATAACGAACATTTTATCTCCATAAGCTACCGAATAAGGAATAAAGGTAGAATGTGGCTGACTGCCAGTAAAGTTCCAGTCGTTTGATACAAAATATGTTGCTGTCGAATAACTTGTAGAATATGATGTTATGAACTTGTCATTACCAAAAGCAACCCCAATCGGTTCATATCCTGTTCCCATCTTACTTGTCAGATCCCAATTTTCACCATCGGATGAAGTCATATATGGAGCGGTAAAAGATGAACTTTCCTCCATTTTACCACTTACAAAGTATCTACCATTGCCATAGGCCACATATTTCCAATCACACTGACCTGTCTGTTGTGCTCCTGAAGGAGTGATCACATACCCATTGTTCCCTACAATTATGAACTTACTACTTATAAAATTAGCTGTAATAGTACTGTTGGTATGAAAGTTTCTATTATTGAGTAAAATTTTGATCTGATAAATAAAAACGTGTGCAATACTGAACAAAATTCGGCATAACACACGCATTAGATATGACTATAGTTAAAGGGAGCTTATTTCCTCGGCAGACAATCCGGTGGCTTGCGAGATGATATCAGTTGATACACCTAATTTTTTAAAATTACGGGCATTCTCTATCCTTTCTTCAGCACGACTTTCAGCACGACCTTGCTTTAGGCCTTTCTCCAGCCCCTTTTCCTCACCTTTGTGCTCCGCAGTGGCAATGGTATTCTGCCAATCACGATAGACTTTTAGACTTTCTTCATAAGCCTCATATTGTTCTTTGGTAAATTTGGCAATTTCAGCAGCATCGAACAACTTGGTAAATACCCTTTCCTGTAATGCCTTGGGACGTTCCATCAAACGAGAAAGGTTACGTAATACAAAGAGCCATTTTTCAAACATACCATCCAGTTCTTCCTCCCTCTTATTAAATTTGGGCATCTCTAAATAGACAAAAGTAAGTTTATCATAGAAAACTTCCTTCGTATGAATATCCATCAGCTGAACCTCATGATGGAAATAACCCTCATCCTTGTGATCAAAGGTGAAGTTCAGGACACCGATAACATAAACCGCTTTCAAATGGTAATCCCATTCGCCCTTCTCACCCTGTTCCCGGATCGGGAATGTCGAATAGTACAAACTTCTGTCCTTGAAGAACTGTTGTTCTCCGCGTTGCATCTCAATAAGTATTTTCTCACCTTTTTCATTCTCACAATATACATCGAAAACCGCGCGTCTGTCAACCTCGGAATTGCCCAAATGCTCCGTATTGAGATAAGTCAGGTCGCGAATGACTTCTTTCCCCTTAAAGAGACTGTTTACAAAGCTAAGAAGCAACTCCTTGTTCATTTCCGTACCGAAAAGTACCTTGAAACCAAAATCGGTGTATGGATTAATATATTTGTCTTTTAGCAATTTATCTGTCATACTTAAAGTTTTTGAATAGAACAAAGATAGCAAAAGAAAACTATTTCACAAAATATTGAATGAAAATGAAATGAAACAGGTACAGGTTTCTAGAGAATATCATGTTCTTAAAAAACGAATTCTCTTCTCTGTACAAACATAATAAGCCCAACAGTACTATTACAGCTAATTTTGAATCTCCGCTCTCCATTTCGGATTATATACTCACAGGAAATAATGGTGTTATACTTTCCGGGGGTGAAAGTTATGTGATCGGTATCGCTGATTGGTATTCGGTAGCCTACGGAAACGGTAAATATGTCGTTGTTGGATCATCCAGGGGCAATAATGGGGCTTATAGCGGGTATGTTACCAGTTCGGCAGACGGAGTAAACTGGAGTACTCCTAAAAGATTGGTTGTCCCCGGAAACGGCTCTGCTACAAACTGCAAGACGGTCATATATGCGAGCGGTAAGTTTGTAGCAGCCGGAATAAGGGACGTTGACGATTCCGACCCCTATTCATCCATTGCCATATCAAATGACGGGGATAACTGGTCATTTGCCCCTAAATTCAGCAGCACCAGTTATTTCAATACGTATTATGGTGTGGCCCATGGCAACTGTAAATACGTCGCTGTGGGGACCTACAACAACCAGAAATTGATATCGGCAGTCTCTATTGATGGGGGGGCGTGGAGCGGCTATGATGTTGCAGGCCCCGGGAGCGGGGTGCTGAAAGGTATAATTTTTGCGCAGGATGCTTTCTGGGCATTCAAGAACGGCACGGTGTACAGATCCGTAGACGGGATCACATGGACGTCGCATTCTACGGGAGGACTGAAGACATGTAATTCAGTGACCTTCGGAAACGGAGTATTTGTCGCTGTCGGAGATGACGGATATATATCCACATCCACGAATGGAACAGTATGGGGGACCGCTTTCATGTCCGGGACGAGCAAATGGAAGTCCGTCATATATTCAGACGAGAAATTTGTTGTAGCCGGGGAAGACGGATATTTATTATCTTCGAATGACGGTATATCCTGGAGCGAGCCCATTCAGATAAAGGACAATTCGGGGAATAGGGTTAAAGCAACCTTCAATTCCATTCTTAGATTGGCAGATTAGAACCTTTGTCCTCAAAACAAACCAAAAACTGCAACAGGTACCGGTGCAACTACCGATACCTGTTTTTTTGCCCGTTTTCAGCCTCGTACAGGGCAAAACGGCTACAAGTGCGACATATCCTTTCATTCCATAGATGAAGGCTATAGAAGGAATTTATGACCTTCAGGGCGTTTTTATTGGAATCACGATTAAAAAGACTATTTTTGTTTCTAAAAATGGATTCATTAAATATTCTGGGTGCCCAGCTGCGTGATTGTATAAAAAGCCATTTTCTCCAATTTGGGAAGGGTGATATCAAAGGAAACATATATATATTCTTGGGAGGAAACGAGTTCAACCTCTCGATATCCGACCTGTGTGAAGAGGACGAAGAACTTCCCCGGAAAGAAAAATATCTGGGCGGATACTATGACAAGGTCAGGGCGATGCTTCCTGAAGGTGGGTCTGACAAGCATTATGTCACCTTCACCGACTTTTTCTCTGACGTATGCAGGGATACCGGTATCAAGGATTCCACCCGCAAGAACTATTTCCGGACGCTGGACACACTGGGCGGATATGCTCCGGAAGCGGCTTTCTGCGATATAGACAAGACATTCGTATGTGGTTACGAGCACTTTCTTTGCTCCATGAGAATGAAAGCCAACACGATTGTCAAGCATATGAAGCACTTGAAAAAGGCACTCCGACAGGCCTGTCTGAAAGGATATGTCAAACAGTCCATAGAGGAACTGTTCAGCCTTTGCACTGTGAAACCGGAGAAAACGTTCAAGGAAAGCCTGACGCCCAAGGAACTGGTCGTACTCTATCAATTCCTGGAGAACAACTTTGACACGATGGAGGAAAGGGAACGGGAGATCCTTTCCGGCTTTCTGTTCTCGTGCCTGACGGGACTGCGCTATTCTGACATTTGCTCGGTGGAATATTCGAATATCAAACGGATCAGGAACAAACGCTGGCTTTTCCTTACCATGCAGAAAACCTCCCAAAAGGTTTTTATCCCCATCGAGCAGATGTTTTCCGGAAAAGCCCTCGACATTATGAGGTTGTTCCATAGAACAAGGGGGAAACTCTTTCACATGCCTTCCAATGCTGTGTGCAACCGGGTTATAAAACGTGTTTACAGGAAGCTTTTCCGTAGTCGGAAAAACATTTCCTTTCATACAGGACGCCATACGACAGCCACCCTTCTGCTTTATCATGACACGCCGCTTACGACCATCAAGGAGATCTTGGGACATACCAACATCCGCACCACGGAAATCTATGCGGACATAAACGAGGCGACAATTTACAACTCGATATCCAAGATCAAGTTCAAGGAACTGGAAAAGGTTGAGCGAAGGATAGCCCGGGGCTTTCCCGACAAAAGCTGAAAGACCACTGTCAGAAGCAGTTTTTTCTGACAGTGGTCTGAATATACGAACATATTTGTGACAGCTATAAGTCACCAACGATTCCGGCATAACCGGTTATCCGGATGACATCTCCGTCTGTCAAATCCTTCTTCAGCAATTCCATGCCAGTGACAGCCAGAGGGATATAATGTTGCCATGTAGTGGGGGAATAACTTTCCCATGACTCTGCAGGGGTGGGATTAGTGTATATTATATTATTTCCCAGTATTAAATATCCCTTTTCCGAATTGATACATCTCCCTTTCTCATTAACGATTGTCTGCCTTGATATCTGATCGATAACAAGCCTGCTCTTTTCTTTCGGAATAGTGACTGTTGTAGAAACCGCGCTCTTAATCCGTATTCCAACAGCATCAGATTCCAGGTTGCAGTTTTCTCCTTTCAGTGATATGGAATGTTTTGGAGACTCATTATCAAAATGATAGGTAATGTATGTCGTATGAGGACTTGCAGAACCGTTCCATGGAGTAAGCCTTATTTTATTTCCCGTTTGATTTTTCATTATATATTCATCAGCAGGAAGTGTGAAAGTGACCGTAATTGGCAGCTGTTCTTCTTTAAAATTAGCTGTAATAGTACTGTTGGTATTATGCAGGGTTGCTGTGGTAGTCAAACTGCTTGGATCATTGATTGTTACATCCCCTTCAGTAATAGTCCAACCGGTAAATTCATATCCGTTGTCCGGTGTGGCTGTTATGTCAATCGGTTTCTTAACCCGATAGCTGTTTGTGCCGGAAGGTGAAACAGAACCGCCGGTTCCGGCATTAACAGTAAGGTTTCGTTTCTTCTCTTTGAATCCGCAATGAAAGGTATGATCCTGACCGCCTAAATCAACCTCAAAAAGACTTGTTCCTGATTGTGAATAGTCATATTTTTTAGGCTCATTTGTCGGGCCACCATAGAAATAGCTTACTTCATAACCACCGTCGGGGTGAGCTTCAACCACAGGCTGATCTGTCCCATTATACAGTCCCGCCCCTGTGGCATATCCTCCTTCGAATTCCACTTTTCCGTCTGTCGCCCTGGTTGCCTGGTTTGTCATACCTTCCCCCTCGATGGTGATCCGTATGTCACCGGTGGGAGTTGTCTTGTCATTTTCTGAACTCTTTTCCAGCATTTCCTCGCTCTGGCAGCCTGCGAATACCGCAACAAACGCTGTCAGAAATAAAAATTTTACTTTCTTCATAATTAGATGTTTTTTAATGATTTATTATAATTGCATACGTCATGCCCTGTTGAATCGTCCAGCACATCTGCATCGATGCGCGCCTCGAATGTTGCATACAGCACGAACCGGTTCCCGAAAAAATAAGTGTTGCGTGTCCTGCTGAAACTTATCTCGGCCCCCATCAGCCTGAGCTCCTCCAGATAGTTGCTCACAGTCCTCTCGCTCACCCTCAGTCTGGCCGCCAGCTCGTTCAGGCTGCCGGTGTTCTCCATCCGGATGAGCCGGTACATCCGGTTGATCCGTTCTATATAGTTGATTGCTGAAAGACTTGTCATGGCTTGTCCTCCTTCCCGGTCATGTCCAGGAATTCCCGGAAATACCTTTCCTCCAGATAGAGGCATTCCAGAAGCGCCTTCTTTCCCTCCCTCTCATACTTTTGCCGCAGGAGCGGGAAATCCGTCGAGTACAGGTTCCACCTGATCAGTCTTCCCGCCCTGCCGTCCAGTTCCGACGTGTCCACCCCCTCCATTCCATATCCCACGGAAAAGAAGTACAGTTTTTTCAGGCCGTATCTCTCGAGGAAGGCCAGATCTTTCGGACAGGCCTTCAGTCCGTCGGAGGCTATGCACCTCAGTACAAGCTGTTCAATCTCCTCCTGAATTGTCATATCCATACCAGTATGGTTTTATAGTTTTACCGTTCTTTCTTGTCTCATAATGCAGGTGGTATCCCGTGCTTCTGCCCGTACTCCCCGCAAAGCCGATTACAGCCCCTTTCACGACTTTTTGTCCCTCTGTGGTATAATACGCCGCCAGATGTGCATACAAGGTCTCAAAGCCGTAGGAATGCCGTATGACGACACATCTTCCATAGCCTCCCTTCCTTCCTGCGAATGAAACCGTGCCCGAGGCCGTGGCATGGACCGGTGCGGCCAGTTCCACCGCCATGTCGATCCCCGAATGGAAACCGCGTTTCCCCGTTATGGGATGAATCCTGCGGCCGTATGCGCTGCTTATCCGGAACTTGTCCCTCAGGGGACATGCCAGGGGTATCCTGTCTGCCACTCCGTGTCGGAGAAGTATGTCCCGGCAGTCCGCCAGGCTCTCCAGTCTTCCGCATTTTTCCAGTGCCATATCGAGCAGCTCCCTTCCGTTGTCCTCCCCATGGAAGGAAAAAGGGAAAAACAGTATGAACAGCAGCAGTCTCATCGGGATATCCTCCTCAATATCCTGTCCGCTTCATCCTCCGTCCTCTGCTCCTTCAGGCTTCTGAACACTTCCTCCGCCGCCAGGAGCGACTTGTTCCTCAGCTTGTAGAGGAAGTGTCGGCCGCCATTCTTCTCCTGGATCTCTATGACAAGCCTCTTCTTGTCCGGAATGGTGAACTTGTTCATGGCCACGGTGAATGTCCTGCTTTCATGTGCCGGCACCTCCTCAGGGTAGTCGAATGTGAACAGTATGTTCTGCTCGACCTGTTGTACCGCGGTCTTCTTGCGTATCTTGGCATCCTGGATATAGAACCTCATGAAGTCCGTGGTGTATCCGATCTGCGTGCGGTTCGTCAGTGTCATGCGCAGCAACAGGATGTCCCCGTCAATGAAGATGTTCCCGACCTCGAACTCCACGCCGGCGTTCCTGTCCTTCAGTCCCAGATCCAGTGGTGTCCGTTTTGCTATGGCCTCCCGGATCCGCTCCTTCTGCCCGCTCGAGCGCTCCTTCTCGTCCAGTATGGCCACTTTCTGCGTGGCTTCCTTGTCGATCACGAAACTGGACCGCTCCGGAACCGGGACATAGTGCAGGCCGAAGGTGTAGAACTTTCCTCCCTCGACCACCGCCGATATGTTCGTGTCCTCGGTGAAGGCTCCGGTTGCCTTTACCGCCAGGATGTTGTCCACTCCCTCGGCCTTCTCCACCTCCACGTTAGTGCTGCCGTAGTCCACATAGGTGACTCCCGCTGGAAAGATCAGGAACGTCTGCTTGTCCTTGCCCACCGGCAGGGTATGCGGTTCCGGTGCCTGCCCGCCCACACGCACATAGCTCCCTTTCGGGCGCGCGTTGTAAGTGATGGCGTAGGAGTAGAACTTGGTGTCCGCCGTCACCACCGACAGGCTGGTCTCTCCGGGAAAACCTTCCTCCGCCGCTTTCAGGCGGATGATTTCGGGGCAGTTCGTCACCTTCTCGCCGATGATACAGTCCCCGCCGATACTGTAATATCTCACCTCGGTGGGGAATATCAGGTGCAGGGTCTTCTCGTATCCGATCTCCAGCGGGACGGCGGGAAGTTCGTCGATCTTCTGTGCTTTCCCTGAAAGGAGAAACAGGAGAAGGCTCCCCGTGATGTAAATTCTGTTTAGTCTCATATCTTTCATTTAAATAACTACCTTTGCATGTAAACTTTAAAACTGTTTTATATGTCCAAAACCGATTATTTAACTCTTTTAACCGAAGCCCACGATTTCACTGTCCGTCATCTGCATGGAGGGAACACTTCATATGTCACCGGACTGCATCTCGAAAAATATGATGATGCTAGTATCCGGGAGGCATACAGTTTTGTACAGGAGATATTCTCTGAACTTAGCCCTTCTGATGTGGTGAATAAATGCCTTCCCATATGTCTGGCTATCAATGATCTGCTTAACCGGAATCACTTTCAGTCGATTCTTACAACCGGTTATACGTTGCTCGGCAACCGGGAAAAGGAATACTACACGGACAGGGATGAGCTGGTCAGAGTGTTCACTAATCTTACAGGAGCGATGACTGCTGACTTTCATGTATGGCTCACAGTCGGCAATTATATAATAGATCCGACGTATATGGTTTCCGCTTATGTCCATCTGTGTCATTCTTATCCAAAAATCGGAAGGACTGTCGTTTGCAGATTTGAAGAACTTCCATTGAAACTCGGGGACTGTACAGTTAACTATATCCCCCAAATCACGGGAACCCGGCTTTATAATCGTCTTTTGCCTCCCCATTTGCGGGGAGATTACTGATATTCCGTAAAGCCGGACTTTCCATGTCGGAAAACCAGTCCGCCTGTCGTACCAGCATTTCCATCCCAACCGGCATCCCGTCCGGCTGTAACCGGGGAGCTCCCGGCACGCGGCTTATATCCCGGATTGCACATTCGCCGGTTGACGGATCCTGAAGGAAGAGGGCGGTCCGCCCGTTCTCTTCCGGCACGATCCACACGGGAAAACATGCCTCCGGCTCATGTGGCTTTCCGCTTCCCGGATACTGCAACCGCATTCTGATCCTCTCCGGAACTCCCTGTCCCGGAAAATGGCGGAACAGGAGCATTTCCTTCAGATTACAGATCCCATGCAGGACGGGCACATCCAGGGACAGCCTTTCTCCGAAGGACAGCATCCCGTTCTCAATATGCCCCCTGCCGTCCATATACAATGCCGCTTTCCCGTCTTCAGTGAAGACCGTCCACATGACAACACCTTCTCCCGTCAAATCTCCATTTCCGGCCTTTACCGGCCGGAACTCCTTTCCGGATCCGGGATTGCGGGCGATATTCCAGATTTCTCCGGTAATCCGGTCAAAGACCGGGGATGCCTCCCTTATCAGCATTTCCACTCTTACGGGTACGCCGTCCGGCTGCAGCTCCGGCAGTCCCGGCAATTCCGCCATATCCGGAATGAAGCATTTCTCTTCTGACACTTTCCACAGATACAGACCGGTCCGGCCAGTCCTTTCCGGAACGAGCCATGCGGGAACACATGTTTCCGGCTCATGTCCCGATTGTTCGGCAACGGTATTTTCTTCTTCCGGGTACCGGAGGCGTATGCGGTACCGTATGGCTATTCCAGACTCAGGGAAATGGTGGAACATCGGCCTGTTATCCAGGTTGCAAATTTCATGAAAGGAAGAAACATCCGGTGAGAGCAGCCCTCCTAGGGAGTGTGTCCTGCTGTCCGGATGCTGTTCACTATTCATATGCAAAGGCGCCCTGCCGTCCGGTGTGAATACACACCATACGAGAATTCCTCCGGCCATCAGGCTGCCTGTAAATGTGTTCTTATCGTTCATAATAAATATCTGTTCTTATTCTTGCTAATAATATTTATGAGGTAATACATATCATATGATATTCTTCTGTAAACATAAGCATAAAACCATGCGCTTAGATAACGTAATCCTTGAATACAAGCCCCGTTTAGTAGGATGTGAATTTTATGAGCATACTCAGTATGGCATTCCGGTCTTTTCCATATCTTCGGGCACCCCATCAAGTAATTCAGGATAATTCGATATAAACAGGCGGAGTGGACACTATTGGGTTTATGTGTGGCCGGTGTCCCTCTTTTTCCCTTCTGGCATCTATCTTTCTGAGGATTTTGTCATAAGAAGGTGGAAGATCCGCGTATTTTTCTCTTTCCTTAGTGCTGTTCCTTCTGGCTTTCAGAAAGGTCGGAACTACCGTGTCGAAAATACAGTGGGCCTGGCGTATCAGCATTTCGACTCTGACGGGTGTGTCATCCGGTTGTAGTTCCGGCAGCCCCGGTAATCCACCCATATCCGGAATGAAGCATTGTCCGGTAGAAGGCTCTTGCAAATACAGGCTGGTTTGACCGGCCTTCTCCACCTCCACGTTGGTGCTGCCGTAGTCCACATAGGTGACTCCCGCTGGAAAGATCAGGAACGTCTGCTTGTCCTTGCCCACCGGCAGGGTATGCGGTTCCGGTGCCTGCCCGCCCACACGCACATAGCTCCCTTTCGGGCGCGCGTTGTAAGTGATGGCGTAGGAGTAGAACTTGGTGTCCGCCGTCACCACCGACAGGCTGGTCTCTCCGGGAAAACCTTCCTCCGCCGCTTTCAGGCGGATGATTTCGGGGCAGTTCGTCACCTTCTCGCCGATGATACAGTCCCCGCCGATACTGTAATATCTCACCTCGGTGGGGAATATCAGGTGCAGGGTCTTCTCGTATCCGATCTCCAGCGGGACGGCGGGAAGTTCGTCGATCTTCTGTGCTTTCCCTGAAAGGAGAAACAGGAGAAGGCTTCCCGTGATGTAAATTCTGTTTAGTCTCATATCTTTCTTCAAAATTGGTATCTTTGCGTGCAAACTTTAAAATTTAAATTATGATGGATTTCTTTTCTAAATTCTTAACTCCTTTATTCAAAGAGCAAAAAGCCGTTGTACTGGCTGTTCTCTGTCAGTGGCCGGTAATGGCTTCCATGTTGTTTTTAGGCTCTGCTGAATACCGACTGTTCGAATATTGGGAACAGCTAGTTCTCAGTCTGGCAGCAGTTATTTTGGTAACATTCATATCCTTTCTATTCTCAACAGCCTGTTTCTTTTGGCATCATATAAAAGATGCTTCACCATCTTGTTATTTATTGTCTCTTCCTACGTTGGTCGCTTCCGTCTTTCAGATTGCATGCTGCGATACATTCACGCTGCCATCATTCAAGCAGACTTTTATATGGACGGTAATGACAATCTATATAACTGTTTTCATACTGGGATTTGGATATGGAAAAGAAACTGATTCTCAGAATAAAAATAATGACACAATTAATACTGATACAGACGAAGAAAAAACGTAGGTATATCTCATGCCTGCTTTTGATTATTTGTTTCTTGACATTTATCAGCTTCTTTTCTGATACCTTCTTCTTCTTCTTTTCTTGAATATTCATGGTAACTCTTCCAAAACCCCAAAATGTGGAAAACAATATTAAGGGTGAGAAGAAAGCAGAAAAGTAAGATGGTCACAGAACCGTTTTTCGATAAGAATTCTTCCATGTCATACTGTGTTTTTTATTATCATTCGTTATTATCACTCCCAGAGTCCGTTTATAATAGTTTACAGGCACTTCACTTCTTGATCATCGGATGCCTTTTCCCCTTTAAATATCTTTTAATTTTTTGCATGGCCTTCTTTACAAAAGCCCCGATTCGGAGAATGGCATTTTCCAGTTTTCCTGAGAATAGGAGTAGAATATATCCATTCAAGAAGATAACCAAAAGGGCAGAGGCTATATAGTGCCAGAATTTTTCCATGTCATACAACTTTTAGATTATTCATTTCATCAAACTCCTTCAGGAAGCGTGCCACATCCGCGGCCATCGGGACTATCCCGTCAAATAGCTTGTACATCAGTTCCGGTCTCTGCGGCCGGTTCTGATACACTATCACTTTCTTTCCGGCACCCTTCATCCATCCCGCCTCGGAATGTGCTGAAGCCCCGCAGGGGAGTACGAGCACACATACATCTGCCCGCCGCATGGCCTCGAAGTCCGACGCGAATCCCGCTTCTGCCAGCGGGTGCTCCAGCGCGTCCAGGTATTCGTCTGTTTCCATTTTCTCCCAGTTCCCGCTGATCTGCGACCAGCGGAAGTCCGTTTTTCTTTCAGGGTTCCTGAAGTCGTACACCTCATGCCCCCGTTCTCTCAAAAAAGCCACGATCTGCGGCTGGTATTCGTTGCTCCAGCTGCTCGCCACATATACTCTTGCCATGGTTTCTTTCCTTTCCGGTTTGTCGATATCGTTATTTTTTCATTTCCTTCAGCAGGATCCGGTAATTGGTCTTGATTGTCACCTTCACCTTGCGTATGTTTTTGCCCGCAGCCGACTTGGTCGCGTTGATGACGCTGTTCGCCGCGCCGGCCACTATCTGGCTTCCCATGTCCAGGCCTCCCGAGATGTTTGTATTCGCCCCGCTCACCCCGGCCGCCTCCGCCTCCTTGACGGTCTCCGCCTTGACGTTTCCCGGCACGTATATGCCTTCCATCGCGTCCTCGGAATATACCTCCTTCTCGAAGGGAAGTATGTTCCCGGCCAGATTCACCGATGTGATTTTGACCAGCACCCGTTCCCCGTCAATGCTTGTGACCTCTCCGAATACGGGCATTCCCTTATGTATGCGCCGGCCGTCGTCCGTAAGACAGTTCTCGGCCAGCTGCATCTTCAGGGTTGAGCCGACCATGACGGTCTGTGTGGAATGCACGAAGGCCCTGACCACATTCTTTTCGTCCTGCCGGACCAGCCGCACGCTGTTGAACCCCCTGCGTGCGGGCGGCTCCGCGACGCTGTCGGCTTCCGGTTCCCGTGCTTCTGTCTTCCCTGCCTGTCCCTGCCTGTCCTCCTTCACGGCGGCGGGTGCGGGTGCCGGAGGCACGGTCACGTTTCCCGCACCGAGCTCCTGCTCGTTGCGTCTGATCAATTCCCTGATACGCCGGATCTCGTCACCGCTGCCGGCGGTGTCCGCGGGGGCTTCCGCCACCGTACTGAAACTCTCCGCGTAGCCCGGGGAAAGAGAGGATCTGCCGGTATTCTCCCTCTCCATGCTCCGGATCATGTCATCCAGCGTGAAGCTGTCCTTTATTCTGGACCGGAGTGTCACCCTGTCCGCCTCCTGCCCCCCGTCCGTAGAACCGGGCAGGCCGGCGATGATTCCCCAGAGAAGCAGGATGACTATGATACCCAGTCCCCCCAGCACCATGATTCTGCTTTTTCCCGACCGTGTCATAGCAGTTCGTATTGCTGGTTATATGTCCGGAAAAAGAAGCCGGACACGTTTTCCGGAAAACGCGATGTCCCGTGCATGACCGTACCCTCGCTGAGAATCCGCACCTTCCGTGTCTCGCCGCCGTTGATGATGCTCAGAACGGACGAGAACCTGACATGGTACTCGTCCCCGTCGGCACGTACGTCGATGATCCTTTCAAATTCCGTCTTATAGACTACACCGAGCTCCAGGGCGTCCCCGTATGCCCGGTCGGCCTGATATTTGGCGAATATGGTGCCGGCGTCCGGCTTGTTCACAAGAAACAGCGCCCGTGCCCGGTTCTCCTGCAGCGACAGCCTGTCGAAACTGTTCAGGAAATAGGCCGTGTTCCGGCAGTGCTTCTTCAGCAGGCTCTCATACAGCATGTCCTGCCGTACCGCCTTGAAATGCACGAACTCGCCCCCTTCGTTGACAACCAGTATCTTGTTCATCGCGCCGTTCACCACCCTGTAGGCGAACAGCAGGACCATCGCGATTGTCACCGCGCTGAATATGAACACCAGTTTCGTACGGAATGTATGGTTCCTCCTGGCTTCCGCCAGTCTGGAAAAATCCCTGAGTATGTTTTTTATATTGAGTATGTTCTTTTTCTCCATCATAATGTTATAACCATTTGTTAACTGTTGCTTTTACCGTTGCGAGCATTGTCAGCTTCAGGATGAACGAGAAGATCACCATGAGCACCACGGACCAGGGCCTCTGCTGTACGTAATTGACCACTATCAGGTCCGAGAACACGCTGGCGATGATGAATCCCGGATACAGCATGTAACACCCGAACATCTGTCTGACCCATGTGTAGAAGGAGCTCCGGGTGTCATTGTTGTACAGGCATGCTATCGCTATGGGGGACACCACCTCGAGCAGTATCAGGATCAGGTAGCGTGTGCACAGGAATACCAGCATGATATAGTCGTATGCCACTCCGCCGAAACTTCCCACCGTCCCCGCGAGGAACGCGTTGAAGCCCGTGTCCAGGCCGTTGATGACAATGTCGATGATGTCACCGTTCATCAGGTCGTCAAGCATCTGTGTTATCGGTGCCTTCCAGATGTTGTCGGGATTGTACACCCCTCCGGCCGCGAGGGATCTCATCAGCTCGTCCGCCCCATAGGCGAGCACTGTTTCGAGTGTGTCCAGCAGCACGGGCATGATGCATATGAGCCCTATACAAAGGATATATTCCCTGCCCAGCTCGTAAAAATGTCTGGCGTTGAAGCCTTTCCCGTCGTTCACCATGTTCTTGACGATGGCGGTCAGCTTGAAGACGAATGTCGTTATCACAATTCCGGCGACCAGCGCATAGAATCCCTCTATCACTATCATATCCTTTATCTGGAGATATGCCCGGTTCAGATTGCTGTATATCTCTTCCATGCCGGTTACCTCAGGGCCCTCTTCATTCTTTCATACTGGGTTATTATCTGTGACACCTTCGACACCTTCCTCTCCTGGTCAATGGTCTGCCTCTCTATCTCCTGCAGCTTGGTCAGACGCTCCGCGTCGTTCATCTTCACATTGGTGGAGAGTATGGTCCTGGACATCCTGATGAGCCGCGTGTTGTTGAGCATGATCATGTCGATGCTGTTTGTCAGCGTCTGCAGGGTGGACGGGCTCAGCTCCCTCTCCGTCACCAGGCTGATGCACCGCGCCGACAGGTCTCCTTGTCTGCGGATGATCGACCTGGCCGTCTCGCAGTCGGAGATCGCCGCGTTGACCTTGCGCATCAGGTCCAGTGTCTCGTCCAGCTGGCCCTTCTGCTCCTTCAGATATCCGACCTGTTTCTGCAGTTCCGCGAAGTTCTTCACGTTCTGCGCGAGGTTGGGCGCGTCGGCCACGGCCCATTGTGCCGATGCCGGAACCGCCGCCACGAGCACGAATAATGATAAAAACAGTTTTCTCATACGTTTTGAATTTTAATTAATGTTCGTTGATATATTCCTTTATGGCTTCCTCCATTGACATGCGCCGGCTCTTCTCCTCGAGTTCCGACCATATCTCGCCCTCCGTCTGGAACGCGAGGAACTTCTCCCTGGAGAACTCGAGCCGGGTGACTACCCCGTAGTTCTCGCCCATGCGCATGAAACACTCGGAGTAGGGACGGTCGCAGGAGAAGTTGTTCCGCATCGATTTCATCAGGGCTATCTGTCCGGACTTCTCCATTTTGAACCTGTCGATGATGCTCCGGTAGATGACCTCCTTTGTCGGCAGGACGAACAGCATGTCCGTGTTGCCGATGATGTTTTTCGTATGTTCGTCGTCCGGAAGCTGGTCGGGCGTCTGCACGATTGTGTATACCGCCCCGTTCTCCTTGCGGATCTTCTGGTAGCAGTAGGCCACGGAGCTGTGTATGCCGGTTCCCGTGGCCGTGTCCACCATCTGTGCGGTCTCGGCGTATTCGTCGAAGATCAGCACGCCGCGCTTCCGCTTGTCGCTGAGCAGCTTCTTCTGCACGATGGTGAATATCATGCTCATCACGAGGTTTGACAGGAACCTGTCCTGTTTGATCTGCGTGAGCTCGAACACGATGAACCTCTTTCCCGAGAAGTCGGTCCTTGTGTCCCTGCTCACATTCTCGTAACGGTGTCCGGGCATGAATTCCCCGCAGTTCAGCCGGAAGGAGTCAAGCCCGAAGTAGGTGCGGGGGACGTGTTTTCTTGCGAGTATCTCCTCATAATTCTCCGTCACATGGTTGTAGAACCCCTCGAAATTGTGTCCTGCGGGCACATGCTCGTAATAGTCCTCTATGAACAGGTTCAGGGCGGTCTCCCTTTCCGACTCCTTTTCCGTGAACATGTGCTTCCAGTATCTCTGCACTATTCCGGAGATCATGACAAGCGAGTTGTTGTCAAGCTCCCTTCCCTCCAGATCGAAGGGGTTTATCCCCAGGGGTGTCCTCCCGTCATAGTCTATATGCATGGATATGTCCGGGTACAGCTTGCACAGCTGGCTGAATGACTTTCCGAACTCCACGACCACGGCCGTATAGTCCTGCTCGAGCAGCTGCTGTGTGAAATTGAGGGTGAAGGCGGACTTCCCGCCGCCGGTTCCGGCGATGACCATGCCGTTGCGTGCGTTCACCCGTTTTTTCCCCGCATCCCAGATGTCCTTGCGCAGGGGTACCTGGTACATACGGTCATGCACGAAGATTCCCTCCGCGTCGCTGCCGAAGCTCCCGCACTGGAGAAAGAAACACAACGCGACGGGCAGGGTGGACAGGAACAGGTATTCCCCGGGCATCAGACTGATCTGGCCGGGAACACAGGCGAAGTGCATTCTTGCCAGGTTCTCGTAACCAGGTATGTAATATCTGAGCCGGTTCAGGTTCAGCACCTCCCTGACCCTCCGGTCCGCCTTCTCCAGCTCCTCCTCGTTTTCGTCAAAGACGCATGCCGAGAAGAAGCAGCGCACCAGGGTCTCGTTCTCGTCCAGAATTTCCTTCTGGAGCTCGTCCAGTTTTTCGAACTGTGACTTGATGCCCCTGTTCATGGAGGAGTTGCTCCCGTAGATGTCTATGTTCCGGGCGATCAGTGAGCGCAGCCTCTCGTTTCCTTCGAAATGGATGACCTGGTTGACTATGTGGTTGTATGGAAGGTACATTCCCAGCTGTTCCATCATGGGGTGGTACAGCTGCGCTCCTGCGGGAGGAAGTGACTCGTCCTTGACACAGGAGTCCATGACACCGTCCGGAAGAAATGTCTCGTCACACACCGCGTAACAGCGCGCATGGTTTTTACCGGTATGGAGCGAGGAGTCGACATGCGTGTCCGTGACGGCGCCGTCATCACCGAACAGGTTGGAATATCCGCGGGTGAATGCGGCGATCCTTTCATATGGTACCGGGATTATCGAGGTGTCACGCAGGTTCCGGATGATGCTGGCCGCGTTGTTCACCCCCTCAAGGAAGCATCCGAGCCTTGCACGGTCCTCCCTGTGCAGATTCTCCCTGTAGGACAGGGGTGAGGACACATAGGCCTTCTCAAGGCTTCTGAGCCCCGGAAGCACGAAATGAAGGAGGCAGGTATGCTCAAGATACAGGCGTCCTTCGAAATGGCGCGCGTCGGCCCGGTCAAGGAAGGAGCCGGCCCGCATGTCGGAATGGTGGCTCCTTTTGAGGAACACGTCCTGCTTGTGCACATAAGTGCCGTCGGGCATGTGCCTGAAAGCCTCCCGGTACATCCGGTTTCTCTCATCGATGTCCTCCGCCGAGAGGGAGTAGCATTCCGGTTCGTGAAGTTCGAACGGGATGCATATGCTGCCGCATCCGGTGAGTATGACACTCTGCCCGTCAGCCTCGCTGATTATGTCAAGTATGCTGTATAGTTCTTCTTCTCTCATTTTTTCTTGGAATTCTTCTGTTTAGACTCAGATTGCTGACGGTCATGCCGTGTCCCGACTCCCTGAACTTGGTCGGCCTCGCCTTTTTCTTCAGCTTGTGCCGGAGCGCCGGCAGTCCGGCCAGCGATACAAGAAGGACCAGCAGGGTCCTGTCCCAGCCCCCGGTCGTTATTCCGGAACGTATGCTCAGGAAAAGCAACACAAGGGCTCCGCCGCAGCATCCTACGAAAATCCAGTAGTCCGATGAAAGGAAGCCCCGTATCATGCAGGGGCTTTCCAGTCCTTTCCTGATTTTGTACCTCATACGGACAGGCTGATTCCGGATATCGAGCTTTTGACCGCCGTTATCACCACCGCCGCGAGCAGCGCGAAGCCCACATACCAGGCCAGTGAAAACAGCCCCTCCCTGCGGGTTCCCCGGTTCTCCTTGTCGACGATGTTGTCCCATTGCTGGGACAGCCCCAGGGCGACGCCGGCGAGCATGCAGGCGGCGAAGATCGGCACGGTATAGCCGTCAAGGATCTGGTTCATGGCACTCCGGGCGTCCTGCGCGAATCCCGGTGCGGCTGAGATTAATAAAAGTGCTGATAAAAAAAATCTTCTTTTCATGACAAATCTTTGTTTATGGTTTGATTGTTCCGGTATAGTCTCCTCCCGCTTCCCAGGGGCGGACGTTCACACCGGAGAGGATGAGCGTCCCTTCCTTGTCCAGGGTCAGCGCGTGGCTGTATCTCTTTCCGGGCTCGAGGTCGCCTGCCGGAAGATACCAGTCGTAAGTTCTTTCCCGGTAATGTATTTGCGCCTTGCCGCCACCGGCCGGTCCGGGAAACAGAAGCAGCCTGTTTCCCCCGGAGATGAGGGTTCCGGTTTCCGGTTTTATGGACAGGGTCCCGCCGGCAAGGTCGTACATGCCTTCCGTCGGCACTCCGTCAAGACTCAGGCTGCACGCGTCACTTCCGTCCACGGTGAATTCCATGAGGGAGAGCAGGTGTGCCATCTCGATGTCCGCCCGGTTGTTGAGCCAGTCGAGACGCAGCTCCCCGGATGCCATGTAGTCGGTCTGGGTTGTGAGGCTCACGGGCAGTTCCTGCCCCTGTATGCTCAGGAAGGGATGGAAGGCGAACAGCCTGCAGGCTGTTTCCGTAAGTGTCACTTCCGGAAAATGCCACCCCCCGCCGTATGTCACATGCAACGGGTTGGAGACACCTGTATAGGTACCGCCCGTATCGTCCAGCAATATGATGCCGAAATCCTCCACCCGGGAGTTTCCGTCATCCGCACCGTTGCCGCGGCTGGAACAGCTTTCTATCTGCAATCCCGCCTCCCTGTTCTGCGGGAGGGGGTCCCGCCCGTCCGAACAGCCTGTGAGGACTGCCGGCAGCAGGACCGGGATTATAAGTTTGAATACTTTTATTTTCATTGTATATTGCTTCTTAACGTCAGTTTCTGTCATTGTTCAATGTCAACGGAGGTCTTTCCCGGCTGTACAACTTTAAGGGACAGGGTGTAACCGCTTTCGTCCTGTTTGAGAGTCACGGTACCTGTTCTCCTTTCCTTGTTCGGGTTCTCCTCATAACTTACCGATGTGCCGTTCACATGGATCCAGCTGTCACCGGACGCGCTCCATGAAAGGTTCCTTGTTGACTCCCCGGTCTTCTTATAGCTCGTTATGTCTAAAGAGAATCCGCCGGCTGACGAGTCGTCCGGATATTCTGTATGGCTGGTTCCTCCCTTCGTATAATAGAAATAATAGCTGACCGGTGATGCCCCCTGGCTGACTGTGGCCGTGGCCGACGCTCCGCCATGGGTTGCCGTAAAGACACAGCTCCGGGCGGATGCGGTGTTGTTCTCCGATACCGTCACCGTGTTCCCTGAAAGGAAGAATCCCTCCGCGCCCCCGCTGATGGTGGGGACAGCCGTCTGTGTGGTTTCCTGCACGCCGTTTACGAAAGTCACGCGTGAGGCTCCCGCACTCAGCATCGAGGTTCCTCCCTGCCAGGACACCGACGCGGGAGTGGCTGTCAACGTGACGGACCAGCCTCCATAATTCCGGTACCTGGGTTCGAGGGTGCGGTCGGTGAGCACCTCGAAGGTGTACCGGGCCGCGTCGGAGACTATCCTGCCGCTCTCATGCCAGCCTGCGAACTCATAGCCCGCCTTCACGTCGGCGGTCACCGTACAGCTGCTTCCCGCATTATACAGCCCTGCGCCGGTGGTGCTCCCTCCGGGTGCGTAATCCAGAATGGTGATCCGCTTCTTGTAGTCCATCCGGTAATTGTGCACCTTGCCCGCCTCGGTGACCATGTCGGAGATGCCGTGGAGCCTCATGTCCGTATTTCCGGACAGGGCCACATAATTGGAGGATGCGGTGAGAGTCTGGGCGGGGATGGTCACCCGGAACACCGCCGTTGCGTCCCCCTGCGGACTGTACCTGTACATCCTGCAGCTTCCCCGGCTCTCGTCCGTGGTGACGCCGCCCGTGAGCAGGTTGAACCGGCTCGTGCGTTTCACGTTCTCCAGCGTCGCCTCCCTCACGCCGTCGTTCCGTTCGATCCTGAGCTCCACCGTTGACAGCCTGTGTCTGAAATGCAGCGGGACCGTATAGTCCAGGACCGGATCGGTATGGGTGGCGGTCATGAAGTCCGCCGCCAGCCAGCCCGCCTTCCCGTCCTGGTCGCCGGCCGTATGGGATATGGCGGTCAGGTCGGTCTGTCCCGTCTTGAAAGGATAATACACGTAGAAATCAAAGTCGGTCCCCGCTGTCACCATGATATTGTCCGCTTCCGTCGCCGGCCTGAACCTGCCGCCGTCATACGTGTATCTGCTGTTGGTGGCAAAGTACACGCCGGTCTTCGGCTCTATGGCGAAGACACCTATGGCGTCGCCTTTTTCAAAACTGCCCTCCTGGGTGCTCCGTGTGTCCGCCCCGGCTGCGGCGGTAAACGTCACAAGCCCGTCCCGTAAGGGCGATTTCTCGGGAAAGGCTTCCTCCCGGCAGCCGGCAAGGGACAGTGCCAGCAGGCTGCAGACAATCATTGTTATTGTTCTTGCCATTGTTCTTGGTTTTACAGGGAACCTTCAGGTTCCCTTCGGATGAGTAAATTATTTGACCGGCACAAGGGTGATGTCGGATTCGGTGGAGGTCCATCCCTCTATGGTCACCGACTGCCCGTTCGAGCCTCCGATTTCCGCGTTGTTGGAACGCATGGTGATCGAGTAGATGTATCTCTTCCCCGCCTCCCAGGTTATCTGCGGGATGGAATATGTGTAGGTCGCCCCGTCGATCACCACCTCGAGTGTCACCTCGCCGGAGGCCAGTGTCATGGGATAGACCGCCGCAGCGAAGTCCACCGCCTGCTGTCCCTGTACGGGGACGGTCGTGTTTGGAGCCCATGAGAGTTCCGTGGTGGTGGGGCTGAACGTGATCTTTCCGCCGTCGTTCAGGTTCATTGTGCCGGTGGTGGCGAACTTGGCGCTGGAGGATTTCAGTCTGGCCGATGTGAGGTTGCCGTCGTTATGATACTCCGGTGACACTTTCAGACGGACCACCAGCTGGGACAGGGCGTGCTTCATCGGTATCCTGGCATCTGTCTCCACTACGGAAACCTGGTTGGTGCTTTTCCCCCACATATAATCAATCGGGGTGCCGGCATTGACGGGGACGGGGATTCTGGTTCCGTCCGTCACCGACTGGTTATACGGATAATATGCCCATATGGTGGCCTTGTCCGAGAGCAGGTACACGGGGCTGGCCTGCGTCCAGCTGTTCGCCTGTCTGGTCGACTTGTTGTTCTGCGCGCTGTAACGGGGATAGGCGTCGCCCCATCCGGTTGCCTTGTACATGAACAGCCCGATGGCGTCACCCGCCGCCCAGTCCGTTTTGGAGATGAAGCCGGCCCTCGTTTCCGCGCTGCTGACCGTCGGAAGGATGTTCAGCTGTGATACCGGCTGTTCCTCCCCCGTGTTCTTTCCGTTGAATACTTCCTCGCTGTTGCTGCATGAGGCCAGCAGCAGGCCCGCGGTCATGACCGCTGAAAGAAAAAAAATTGTCTTCATGTTGAAAAAAAAATTAATTAAAGATTTGGTAATTCAGTCTCCGGTATGTCCTCCCACTCGGGAATGACAACCGGATCGTCTATCGTAAGTTCCCTGCCGATGTGCAGGTTCAGTTCCAGGGAGAGCTCGTCACCGTCGAATCCTCTGACATACGGGGTCAGGTCGACCGACTGCTGTTCGTCGAACACCGAGTCCTCGCCGTCCATCCCGACCTTTACGGTCAGTATATTCTCCGCCGTGGGATTGAACCCGAAGACATACAGGCTCGTCTTCCATTCGTCCGTGCCCGCCTTGCGTGCGAACACGCTCGTGACGCTTGCATTTCCCGTCCTTTCCCGCGAGACAAGGTACCGTCCGGTAGAGATGCCGGAGAGCGTGCCTTTCAGGGAGGACAGCGGAGCGGTGTTGCCGGATACGTTGACCTGTATGTTCAGGCGCTGGACGAATGCGGACGGGGTGATCCGCACCCTTTTGGGACTCTGGTATTCCAGACGTTCGTTCAGCATGGCCGTACAGCAGAATCTCTGCACGCCGGAAATGTATGCCTTGCCATCCAGCGTGTCGGTGGCAGCAGTGAGCCGTGCCTCGTGGTAGTCCCCGGTGCCGGCCGCCTCATAATTCCCGGTATGGAACAGGAAGCGGTATCCGCCCTGCGGGATGCTCCACCTGAGGGTGTCCTGCGTGAAGGTCACAGTGGTCTCCGCGGGAAGGTCCGTATCCGCCGGATAGGCTGTCAGATGCCTCTCCTCCGGTACCGGAGGGGGCACACTGATGCCGCTGAAGTCACACCAGGCGACCAGTTCCCCGTTTCTTGTGCAGAAATCCTCATTGAAGTCGCAGCCGGCCAGTGCGGCTGCAAGGACTGCTAAAGATATCAGTCTGTCAGTATAGTTCATCTTTATACAAATTATAGGTTACTATCAGTTTGTTGATCTCCGGATCGAGCCTGCCCCTCCATATCTTGGAATCATCCTGGTCACATGACTTCACATATGTCTTCAGGGCTTCCTCCTCCCGTCCCAGACGGCAGTAGAGGATGGCGAGCAGATAGTTCCTGTCCGAAGTGTCCGGCTGTGCCAGCATGATGTCGAGCGCACGGCTGTCATAACCGAGTGACATCAGGCAGACCGCGGTGTTGTAGTCCTCACCGTAGGATTCCTCCAGAATGGAGAGGGCCCTTCTGTATTGTCTGTCCTCTATCAGGCGGACCGCCTCCATGTAGGTGCTGTCGATGACCGGCATCACGACCGTGTCCTGGATCATGTTCCGGCGGTGGAGATGGAACTTGAACTCCACACCGCGCAGGAGCGGGTAGTGCTTCTCCCGGATACGCTTGTAATCGGAGGCGTATCCGCGCAGGGCCTGCTCCCGGCTGTCGGGGTTTCTTGTCTCTTCCATGACATGCAGCAGTGCGGTTCTGTTTGACAGGCTGTCATCCGCACGGACCAGCTCGTGCAGTCCGGCCCAGTCCTCGCCGATCCAGTGGGGGCGGAAGAGCGTGTCGACCCCTTCGCGGTCATCCGTACGTTCGGCAAGGTACCGTTTGAGTGCCAGCGCACGTTCCCTCGAAAGGAAAAGGTTCATCTCGGAACTGCCCTCGGGTGACGAGGTCGCCGTCATGCGGATGCTGTCTATCAGGAATTCTCCCGTATAGCTGATTCCTCTGATCGTCTCGAATACCTTGTCGATCTCCGCCTTGTTGTTTCCGGTATTTTCGGAAAAGCCGGTGCTCCCGGGCCTGTAGGTCACATATGCCCGCAGGCTGACCTCGTCCTTGCGGGTGATGATCCTCTTCTTGTAACGTGGCGTACGGTCAAGGAACTGCACCATGCTTGAGATGAAATAGGTGATCGTGTCCGACGGGGGAAGCGCTGTCCGTGTCTCGTCCTTCGAGAGTATCTGGCCGTCAAGCGTGAGGTCTATCTTCTTCGTGTTCTCGGTGGCGGGAAGTTCCTGCTTGTAATAATACACGAAACTGTCGCCCTCCTTTATGACCGTGTCCAGACGGGCGCTCTCATAGGGGAAGCGCACATACTTCTCGTACATCTCGCCGGCCAGCTCCTTTTTTTTCTGGTTCTCGGCCATTTTCCCATAATCGGTGAAACGCTCCGTTATCGCGGCGGAGTCTTCCGGAGTGATGCTTTTTGTGCGGATCCTGTGGTTGCCGTCGGCGAAGATCCTCCATTTGGAGGGGATGTACCGGCCGTCCATCTCCCGGCGCAGCCAGTATGCCGGAAGATGCTCGAGTATGGAGTTGTATCCGGCGATGGCCTGCCGGTTGCGCTCCATCTTGTAATTGAACAGCGCGAACCGGGCGTTGGCCTTGTCGGACCAGTCAATCCACCTCTCCTTGGCGATGACCTCGTGTTTCCATGCTTGGAAGTATTCGTCCTCAAGCTCGGCCAGCGCCTTCCTGTAGCCTTTCTCGTCAAACAGTTTCTGCAGGTAAAGGCTGTCCGGAATGATGGAGTTCATGAACGCCTGGTACCGCATGTAGCCCTTTTTCTGCATTTTGGCGAAATCGGCCCCCGAAAGGAAGATCCTGTCCAGACGGATCGTGTCCGTCCTCTTGTAGGCCACGGGGGTGAGCTGGAGCTGCCATTTGTTGCTGATCAGTTCGCCGGGAACCGTGACTACAAAATCCAGGTTGATTCTGCCGTTCCTCTCGGCCACCTGTTTGCTTTTCGCCACCACGGTGATTTCCGTCAGTTCCATCTGGGTTATGTATTCCCCCGTCACACTGTCCTTCGCAGCTTCCGTCACGATATGCTGCACCCCCTTCTCGTCCGTCCAGGTAACCTGTTTGGGAAGCTGGTAGTTCGTGTCGGCCGCCGTCTCCCTCATTTGCGGCTGGGAGATGCGCACACGTGCCAGGCGGGGAGCGGTGGAGCATGAAAGCAGCAGGCCGGAGAACACTGCGAACGGCAGGATATGTCTTGTCTTTCTCATCATGCGGAAAATTAGAACAGATATACGAGGTTCAGTGCGGCGCGGGTGGGCAGGAAGCGCCAGCCGTAGTCACTCTCCACCAGGTCCCCGCAGCGTCTGCACAGGTACCTGTCATATCCCAGCCACACCGCACCCGCACCGATCTCCCATTCGAGGTTCCAGCGTGTGCCCAGCTGGTAGGCTCTCCCGATACTGACGCCCGCACCGTATCCTTCGCCCTCGTAACGGTACCTGCTGCCGAACAGGTTGCCCGCACTGTATGTGCTGGCAGTGGCGTACATGCCGATAAAACCGCCCATGTAACTTTCCAAAAGCCAGTAACGTACTCCGGGAGCGGCATAAAAATTGCGGAATTGCCGGTTCTTTGAGAAGGTGAACGGGTTATACTGAAGCGGCAGGTGCAGCGACCATTTGCGGTTCAGCGTCATGGACGCCTCCAAATTCAGGTTGGCCGTCCCCAGCCCGAGCAGGTTGGTGCGCAGGGAGTAGGACTGCGCCGCCGCGGACAACGAGCAGGCAAGCAGCCCGCAGAGAAGAAAAGAACGCTTTCTCATACCTGTACATCCTCCTTGTCCTTGATGACGGTCACCTCCCATGCGGTAAGGGTATTGAACCACCGGTTATCCCACTGGCGGGCGGAAATGTCAAACTTGACATGTACAGTCATGCCGGTTTCGACCGCATAACGGTCGATGTTGGCGTTCATCAGTTGCAGGCACACGCTCTGTGGCCTGCTCTCCTCGGTCTCAAGAACGAACTCGCGGCTTTTCCACTCGTTGCCGGAGGTTTTGCCGATCCCGTCCCTGACGGGAAGTACGGCGATGATTTTTCCTTTTATTTCCATTCTGTTAATATTTGGTTTTCAAAATGTTACATTTTTATCCGTTACAGGCTGTCCGCCGGGCCGTAAGGCCCGCCATAGGGCTGTGACATGGCCGGGATACGTCCTGTAGGGTTTATTGAGATGTTATTGTCGACTATAGGTCGGATGGACGCATCCCGGTATGTTGCTTCTGCCGGCCGGTGTGACCGGTTATCGGTTACCGGTACCCGGTTCATTCCTGTATTACCTTGTATATTTCAACTTCGGGGACAACTTTCCCCACTCTGTTACGCATGAAGTCGGTTATGATATCTTCGTAGCTCCATTCTTCGGAGTAGGACATTGTATCCTGGTACCCGTCACAAATTACGGTTCTATTACCGGTTATGGACAAGCTGAAATGGGTGGCCGTTTCAGCCGGATTATGGCACTTGAAATGCCGGGTTCCTTTGATGAGAATATAGTTTACTTTCATATTTATCCTTCCTTTAGAGGGTTATCCCACAATCGGATTCAATAAGAAAAAAGGTCTCTTTCGTATCTTTACAGACCCTACGTTTCGCACCAAGGGCCTTCAAGGTCTTATGCGGAATTGCCGCTCTGGTATCCTCAACTGAATCCATACCGTCAATACGGATATGAATTTTAACATTCTTTGTTGTCACTGCCCGTGCCATATTTTAACTCCTTCTATTTTGTTTTGAGGGTTATTCAGTAGCCTTTTTGATAGCATCACATAATACATCATAGGCAGGTTCTTCCACACAGACATATTTTAGTGCTTCTTGGCACGCTTTTAATAATTCAGGAGCAGCTGCTATTAACTTGGCTCTCTCCCGTTGCTTTTTCGTTCCATTCTCATGTCCCCCCAATGGAAAAGCTACAATAGCCAAAGGGAATTCAATAGATGTATCTTCTTTTATAAAGATTGCACCATCAGGAAAGTCGGGAGTAATTGTTTCAACCGTTTTCCATTTTATCAAAATTTCTTTTTTACTCATAATTTTATTGTTTTAAATCAGACAAAAGCATGAATTACTTCACCAAAAGTATCTTTCATGGTTTTACAGGGACACGTACCTTGACGGTAATGTAAGCATGTCGTATTACATTCATCAGTGCATACCTGACCAATAACCGTATGTGGCACATCATTATCTGTCAGTCCTCCTAACCCGTCATTATCGTTCATGACGAATATTTCACCATGAATTTCAATTGCTAAATATTTCTCCGTCATTTCCGTATTCTTTTTTTTATTCATGTTACTGTACCGGTTATGATTCCTCCACCGGATTCTCCGGATCGTTTTCATTCCGGTTCGGGAAAGGATCTCCTCAATGACGTACCACTCCACGTCGTCCTCCTCCAGTCCGAAGAAGGCGGTGAGCCCCGCAGGATCGGTGAAGCCGACGTATGCGGTGGTAAGCGGTAGCGGAGAACCGGTCTCCTTGATGACAATCTCATAGTGTCTGTATTCCATGTTCAGGCATTTATGACTGTTTCTCCTTTTCCTTCCCCGGGAGGCGGAGGTACTTCTTCAGGAAATAACTGCAGATCTTTGACAGACGCAGCCTGAAGGTTTCCTCGCAGGGGAGGACCTCCAGTGTCACCGCAATGGGGGCGTCCTGCCAGGTGATACCGGGAAACATCTCCTTGAGTGCACCTTGGGGGATGTACAGCGACTCCTCACCGGTCCATATGCCGGTATCCCTTTCGGGTTTGTATATGAAAAGATGCCCCGTACCGTTATAATCCACCGCGAACCAGTATGTGTTCCTCATCTTTCGTCCGCATCAGTTTTTTCCCCGGGAAAGGCAATCGTGCCTTTTCCCAGCAGTTTCTTTACTTCCGTGATCCGGACGATGCATATCAGGCTGTCCGGTTTTCCCTTCACATGAATGTACCACCGGGAGGCGGTACCGCCTCCCGTGTCAAAATGCAGCGGCAGGGTGCGCGGATATTTGGCGTCCAGCTCCTCGATCCGGTTGTGGATGTCCTCCTTCAGGTTCTCCAGTCCCTCACGGTCTCTCACCAGGCTGTCCTGAAACTTCAGGATGTATTCCTGGAGCTCGTTTCCCTTACGGTTTACCGACGCGTAGGTCTGTATGGAATGTATGAAGAACATGCCCCCGTTGTCCGGTTCCCGGCATGCGCTCCGCATCCATCCTGTTTTCAGGTGGAAATCATGAAAGCAGCCGCCTTTGCCTCCAGATGGGGCCGTGTCAACGTACCGGACCGTCACAAGTGTGCGGCCGGCCATCGTCTCGACCTTCTCAACTACAGCCCTGATGTCGGTTCCCAAACCGGTGGCTGTGCCCGGAACGGTTACTTTTTCTCCTGTTCTCATCATTGTACGTATTGGTTATGTGCCGTTTGACGGCATTGTTCTCTTGTATTCATTCTATCTCCTCACCCCACAGTTCCAGATCGGTGGGGGCATGTCTGATCTGGTATATGATCCGCAGCATGCCCAGAAGATACAGGACGCCGGCCAGTATCAACAGTGTCTTCATATGCCCCCTCCCTCCGTCCGCCTGTTCAGGCTGACGCTCCGGCCGTCACCCGTTTTGGACCGGCAGGCCGGACAGTCCACGTCCGCACCGGACGGCGGGAGGCTGTATTCATCCGGGATCTTCTCCGGCATGTTGTCTTTCCGTTGTCTCATCATTCATTTTTTGTCGGTTTGCAAGTTTTGCTTTCCTTCACATCTCACGGCCGTTGACCGGAGATTTGATTTTCTGCAGAAACTCATTGAAATCATTGCATGAGGGGTACAGCCGTTCCGACTCGTTCACCAGCACCGTGGTTTTCGGCAGCAGGCCCTGTATCCTCCTCAGGGCTTCACGGCCGGGCGGATCATTGTCGAGAAACGCGTGCACCTTCCCATACCTTGAAAGGAAATCCTTCGAGCGGTCGGCGATGGCCGTGGAGTTCAGCACGCAGATGTCGAGCTTTCCGAGCTCCGGAATTTCGGGATGGTCCTTGGCATACTGCCTGAAACTGAGCAGGTCGAAGAACCCCTCGAAAAGAGCGCAGGATTTGTTCCCGCCCGCAATACAGGTGATATCCTTGGCGTTGGCACACCCCTTGAACATGCTGTTGCGGAGTTCGAATCCCGAGCGGTCGTTGGCAAAGCCAAGCGCGTATTTCTCACGGGGATTCCTCTCGAAACAGTAATGCACCTCCACACAGTGGCTGCGGACAATATCCGCATCAATGTGGCGTGAAGCGGCATAGTCAAGCAGGTGCCTGTTCTCCACCGGGATGACTTTCAGTACCGTCATTGAAGGGGCCTGTACCGTCCTGCCGGGGGATGCTGCCACCGGCAGGACGGGAGGAACGCCGGCCAGACCGGAGAAGCCGAGCTCCTCGATCCGGCGCATGGCCTGCGGGAAGGCACAGTTCTCCATGCGCATGACCAGATCGACAACCCTGCCGTGGCTGCCTTCCCCGAAATCATACCAGCGGTTCTCGTTTATGAAAACCTTGAAGCTCGGGGAGCTGTCACGCCGGAAAGGCGAACTGTACATGTCATACCCTCCGTACCGTCTGGACGGCTTGTAGCCGTAGCGGGCAAGGATATCTCCCAACGGGATTGAATTGGCTTCCTGTGATGTCATGGTTATGTTGTTTTTATGGGTTTCCGTAAGGCTCCCGCCGGGCCTCGCGGACGGGCGGGAGGAGTTTTTTAAATTTATAAATTCATCCCTGCCATCCTCACGGACAGCCTTCGGCGGGATATGTCTTCTTCTGATAATTCCGTTGTTTCAGAACGCCTCCCTATGCGGGGACGGCCTGCCGCATACGGCTCAGGAGAAACCGTGTGGGACTTTTGATCCTCTTGTTGCCCCAGGTCTCCTTCAGGGCCGTGTCAAGCACCACGGGTGCCACGGAGGCGAGCTGCAGGATCTCCTGCTGGTCCCTCGCCGCGACCCCCAGAAGCTCGAGCGTTTTGCGGCGGTTGCGCATGGTTTCCTCCTGCCTCCTCTGCCGGTCGGCCTGTCCGTACTCGGCGTTGTATTTGGCGATATAGTTCTCGATCAGAGGGTACAGGAAGTTGAGATTGGTAAGTTGGAAATTACTCTGTTCAAGCTCCCGGATCCCCCTCTCGATGGGAAAGTCCGGATAATATCTTTTCAGGACATGCACCCATCCGATGTAGTGGTCGGACACGCCCAGATATTTAAGTTTTTCTGAAAGGAAGATCCCGTCCTCCTCCCCGGCCGGAATTCCGGCGGGCTGTGCCGGAGGGGTTGGGGAGGATATTTGTTTTTCTTTTATTTTATGTGGTTTATTTTCGCGAGGTATTTCCGTTTTTTCGCGAACATCCCTGTTAACCGTGTCTGAGGCCGGTAGTGTGTGCGGGCCGGACACCGCCTGTTCGGGAGCCGGGACATTCTCCGGCGGGGAGGGCGTGTCGCACCCGGATGCGGGCATCTCCGTCAGCCCGGATCGGCATGGTGCGGAAACGGCATGATGCGGTGCCGGAACCGATAAAGCTGACCCTTCGGCGGCCAGCAGGAAAATATCCCCGGGGATCGAGGGTTTCCGGTGGATGGCCTTGCAGATGCCCACATACAGTTCCTGTATATCCTCACTGGTGAGAATCTGTCTTTCACGCCACAGGTCCTTGTTGAAAAGGCCCAGGTCGGCACAATAGTCTATTATGGACGAGATCTCCTGTTCGTCCATACGGGAGTAGTCGGATATGTCGAACAGTCCGTCGGCATCCATGAGCATGTAGCATCCTTCAACACGGAAAATCTCGTTAATGATGAAATGGTACACGCCCCAGCCTTCCATGCCGAACTTGTTTTTTAGCCTTTTGACTTTCGGATCATAGAAGTGGTCGGTTTCGAACCTGAAATAGGTGAAACCTTTTTTCGCTGTTTTTGGCATAAGCTTATTTATTTAAAGTGGATAATGATCTTATGGATCAACTGGCCGAAAGCTCGAACTCCTTGGGGATTTCGGGAAACGGGGGGAACACGCCGCAGGACTGGAGATAGTTCCGCTGGATGTCCGCGGAGGTCAGCACGCGGTGTTTCTCGTATAGCTCACCGTTGAAAAGACCGACCTGTATGCAGCCGTTGACAATTCTTGTGATATCTTCCAAAGAGGCATTCCAGTAGGAGGCGACCGCACGGGCGGTCTCCTCGCACCAGGGAAGAAGATAACCTCCCTTGCAGAGCGTCTCGTTCACGAGATACCGGTAAATGCTGTAGCCGGAAAAACCGTATTTGCGGGTGAGTCTTCTGATCTTCATGTCTGAAAACTGAGAAGTGCCGATCTCATAGCAGGGACGGGTGCCGTACTCCTGCCGCCGTGTGTTCCCTGAGAGGGGACGGCCCGTTGTAAAACTTTGGATATTCATATATAATAAGGTATAATGTTGCTGTATTAAAAGACAAGTACACGAAAGCCCGGGTTCCGCCGGGAAAGGCGGAAGCGGAAAATCACCTTGCGGAAAGAATATGGTGCTTTTTGCGGATGAACTGCACATAATTGTGCACAGTCTTCTCACAGACCCGGGGAAAGTCCGGATAATGCTCTTTTAAATGGTCGTGGACACGACTGCTGGAAATGGAGGGGAAACGCAGCAGCAGCGAGACAACTGCCTGCTCATAACGGTGAAGTTTGTACCGGCGGTTCTTTGAGTTCTGACATTCTAAAATGAGATCCTCAGAACTCAAAGATTCGAGATGTTTCACTGTATCGCGGGAAACTCCAAGACGTTGTGCGGTTCTCGTAATGTTGATTCCACGAGAACGAAGATCAAGGATAGTATTCCGTAAAATGTATTTTTTCCTTAAATGTGCCGTATCCATATGCTATTGAATGGAAATCGAAACTGGAACATTCCAGTTTACGAATGTTTGATACGGCTAAATTACCATTCACAAGAATAGTATATGGTTGTTACAGTATAAAGGACGCAAAGAATATCCGCGTCCTTTATATATTTAAATTAAATAGAAATCTCAATTCCGATCCCAAGTACCGTCAGACTTGATTTTTTCAACATTGGAAACAAGGGAATTGTAATTGGTTTCCATGGTTGGAATAACCGCAGTCCATGCATTTTTATCGGCAGGACCGTAGTTTCCTCCGGTTGTGGTGTTCTTCTCGGCAAAATAAGTGGCCCAGCTTCCGCCTTCTGCCCAGGTTTTGCGGACCATCGGGTCTCCCCAGCGTTTTAGGTCGAACCAGCTGTGGCCTTCGTTGCAGAGATCAAATTTACGGTATGCTTTAAGCTCCTCCCAAAGACTGTCACCACTTTTTGTGCAGGTATAATCCGCATTATAAGGCTTGACGGTCTGCTCAAGAAGTGCGCGTACGGCCTGTTCGTTACCTAAACGGTACTGTGCCTCCGCCTCGTTATACATCATTTCAGCGGCACGGAAAATAGGAATACATCCGTCTCCTGTCCCGGATTTTACAATGAACTTGGTGGAGAGATAATAGAAGATTGTCGTGGTGCTGTATATGCGTCCGGCGAACTCCTTCTTCACACGGTTGTAGAAATCACCTTTGGTCACCTTACCCGAGCCGCTGACTTTGGAAACATCGCCCACTTCTTCCGGAGTCGGAATGGCATAAATGGCGAGCCGCTTGTCTGCGGGATCAATCGGATCTACTATCTGTTTGCTTATACATGGTGGATAAGTGCGGGATGCAGAACCGAGACAGCTGGCGCTCATATAGTTATAGAATGAATAGTAATGAACAGGCTGTGTGTCATCCTCGAACACCTCCCATATCCATTCTTGATTGGCTGTGTTGAATCCTGCCTTATACTCATCGGGAGTCATGATGGAGTAGTTCCTGCGAGCTTCCTGTGAATGGGTGATGACCGTCTGCCAGTCATTACGTATAAGAGCTGCCCGTGAATAGACGGCATGGGCCACATCAAGGTTCGCCATCCACCTCTTGTCCACATCGACAGGCCGATCGTATCCGCATGATGTGAAAAGGCTGATGGCCTCATCAAGGTCATGGTAGATCAGTTCGAATGTCTCCGCCATAGTGGAGCATGGCATTTCGTCATTGTTTACTGTGGTACGCAGTACAAGACCGCGCTGCAAGCCGTCTGCATCTGTCCATCTTCGACTGTACAGCTGTGAGAGCATGGTGTAGGAGTAGGCACGGTAGACCAGCGCCTGTGCCTTTATATAGTCCCATTTACGTTGCTCCGCCACGTTGGCAAGCCCCGTCTTGCAGTTGTCTAGAATCTGGTTAGCATTTCTGATGAGTTTGTAATAGTAGTACCATGTTACATGGATGTTGCTGTTCGTACTGCTGGTAAAATAGTTGCCTTTCGCGAGATTCTGCCAGCCGGTGTAGCTGCCTTTCTGTATCACATCTCCAGGATATTCGCCCTGATACGCATAAACGGTACCTTCTCCGTTGTACCCCTGTGTGTCCAGGTACTGTGTGCTCATGATCCGACCCAGTCCGTTCACGGCGTATTGTGCGGCATCGGCATTCTCAAAAATCACCTCGTCTGAAACGCTTGATTCCGGACTGAGTTCAAGATACGAATCTGAACAGGCTGCTGTACAGAAAAGCAGAATTGCCATTGAAACTATATTATATATCTTTTTCATCTTTCCAAATGTTAAATGGTTGCATTAATACCGAATGTGAAGACACGGGCCGGAACCAGATAATTGCTCTGGCCGCCACCTATTCCCATCATGGGGTTCATACCTTTACGGGCCGACCAGAGGTGTATGTTCTCGGCCGAGAATAAGAAACGGACAGTGGAAAGGTTGACCTTTGCTGTCCATCTTTTCGGAAGAGTGTAACTTATATTTAGATTCTTAAAGCAAAGATAGTTACGGCTGACCAACCAGCGGTCACTTCCAGCATTATTGTCGGTACTGGTCAGATTATTGATCTCGGGATTGGTGTTGGGATTGATACGTCCATTGCCGTCCACAGCCTTGTTTGCCGCATAATATCCGGCATAGTTCGCCTCTGATGTAGTCTGGCCTGCTGCAATAGCAGCATTGTAGGCGTCATCATAGGCATTCTTGTAAGTGGTTATCATGGCATTGGACCTGTCGTTGATCCGCCAGGCGTTGTTGTACAGGTCCACATGGTAATTTCCGGCACTTTGTCCGGGTGTCATCAGGCTGGAATAAGGGCTGTCGTATATCTTTCCACCAAGCGAATAGGTGAACATTGCAGATATGTTGATGTTCTTCCAGCGTATGTTTGCCGAGAAGGAACCGTATGTGGTAGGAAGCGCGCTGCCTGCCCATTTCTTTTGGGCATAGGTGGTCTTGAGCACATAATATTTCCCGTTGATCAGCCTGTAGTTCTCGGGAGCAAGCTCGGTGGCTCCCTGGACGGGATTGCCGTTGGCGTCCCACATCAGTTCTCCTTCATCGTTGAGTTTCTGCTTGCCACCAAGCTGTGACCCGTCAGGAAGTACAATATAATAATCATTAAGATTTGCCTCGTAAAGCGACTGTCCATCCATCTCGTCCACTCCTGCCCAATGGTATGTATAGTAGTCATATCGTGACTTGCCTTCGGAGATGAGATAGCTGCCGGAAGTTATGCCGACAGGCAGGTCCTCCCTTTGTCCAAGCTTTCCTGATGGATCAATGGGATATACGGTTTTCTTTTTATTCTGTTCGGGAAGTTTGACGATCTTGTTCTTGGTGGTGGTAAGGTTTGCGGATACGCTGACAGTCCAATCCTTGCTCTTCACGATATCGAAATCAGCGGAGATCTCCCAGCCGCGGTTGGAGATTGTACCTATGTTCCTGTCTGTGGTTGATGTGGAGGAACCTGTGCTGGTACCTCCTGCTGAACTGGGGGCATATACGCTGAAAATAAGGTCCTTATTCCTTTTGTCAAAATATTCAACGGAGAGATTCAGCCGGTTGAACAGACGTCCTTCAACAGCTGCGCCCCATGATTCTCCGGTTTCCCAATGCAGGTCTCTTGCCGGATTCTGACTTACAACGTATGCCGGCTTGGAATTCTGGGTCCATGATCCGTAAAGGCCATAATATGCGTAGTAACCGGAGCCGGAATCATTACCTACCTGTCCCCAGCTTGCCCGCAACTTGCCCTGATTGAGCCATCTATATTTTTTCATAAACTCCTCGTTGCTGAAGACCCAGTTGGCACCCAGCGAACCGAAGTTTCCCCACCGTGATTCCTTTGCGAAACGGCTGGAACCGTCACGGCGGAATGAGGCTTCGATATTGTACCGGTTGTCATATCCATACTGTACGCGCGCCAGATAGGATTCAGTGCGGTAGCGGGTTTTGTATCCCGAGATACTTGCCATTTCAGAGAAGTTGGAAAGCGCATACCTGTTTGGAAAAGCCTCGTTGGTCTTGCTTGTATAGGTATAGTCATAACGATAGCTGTAGTTCTCGTGCCCAAGAAGGACTTCGATGTTATGTCTGTCATTATAGGTCATGTTCCAGCGCAGCTGCTCCTGTAGAGTCCAGTTCTTGTAGGTATAGAGGGTTTTGGCAAGAGCCCCGTTGCGACCCGAGATGGAACCGTCCTCGGAAACAGTACCACGTGCATCACCGATGACCGCATTCTCGTATTTGTAATAATCGCTATTACGTGTGTTCACATTTGCTTTAAGGGTTGCGGTAAAGCCGTAGGGCAGCACGAGATCAAGATAACCTATCCCGTTGAGTGTATTGCGTATTGTCCGACTATCATTCAATTCCGACTCCCATATCACGTGGCGGTCACGGTTCTGATTGCGGGTTATGACCTCCTGAGGGTTTCCGTTCTGGTCGTAGATGATATAGCTTCCGCCGTCCCATTGCGGGTTTCCGGCACCGTCAAGCACATAATCCCCCTTATTCACCTGTATGGGGGTTCCGGCATTGTCATATACCGTTCCAGTTTCCGTATAGTGCGAGTGTACCGGGTAAATGGGAGCCATATAGCGGCAGAAATAGAAAGGATTGCTGTATGATGACGAGCCGTCCCCGACACCGTTTGACGTGTTCTGGAACTTCTGATGTGAGGCGTTGATGCTCATGCCGGCCCGTAACCATTTCACAGGTTTGATGTTGACAGCCATGCGTCCTGTCAGACGGTCAAACCCGGAATCTTTCATATATCCGTTCTCATCAAGATAGGAGAGTGAGAAGTAATAGTCGCTCTTGCTTGTAGCACCCGATCCCGAGAACTGGTATTCCGAACGATATCCTTTGCGTGTGGCCTGGTCAAACCAGTCCAAATCGCCGGCATACCCGTCAATGATAGAGGCGTCGGCAGCCATTTTCCCATCGAGGGTGAAAAGCTGGTCGTCTGGTTTGTTGAAGATGTTGACATAAAGTCTGTCGGGAATAAGTGTGCTGTTCACGGCATTTAAAATTGCCTGTTTGTCCGTACGGTCACCTCCGCCGTGTACGAATGCGTTGGCTGCGTTCTGGTATTCAACCTCCATGAACTGGAAGGGATTGGTACGCTCATATTCCGGCAGAGCACGTTCGTACCAGCCCTGGTTGGTCTTGAAATTGAACTGGATACGTTCACTCTTTGACTTTTTGGTTGTGATCAGAATCACTCCGTTTGAAGCCCGGTTGCCATAGAGTGCGGCCGAAGCGGCATCCTTCAGAATGGACATTGTTTCAATATCCTCCATATTAAGGTCGGAGATGTTTCCTCCGTACGGAACGCCGTCTATCACATAGAGGGGAGAGGTACTACCATTTACTGTGCCGATACCTCGGATAAGCACTGTGGGGTCACTTCCAGGCGAGCCGTAGTTGCCTGTGACCGTAATACCCGGTGTGGAGCCTTCAAGGGCTGAAGTGACGGATGTCACAGGACGTTTCAGGAGTTCCTCATTTCTGACCTGGGTGATGGCACCGGTAATCGAAGACTTTTTTTGCGTGCCGTAAGCGACAACAACAACTTCGTCAAGTGCCTGGCTCTCTGCCGTAAGCTCGATTGTCATTTCTCCGGGAGTGATAGCAACTTCGCGAGTTGTCATACCGACAAAAGAAACAGTGATTGTTTTGACATTGTCGGGGATTTCCAAGGAAAAATGACCTTCAATGTCAGTGATTGTCCCCTGTTTTGTACTTTTGACAAAAATGGACGCTCCCACGATGGGTTCCTTGTCAGACGAGTCTATAACCCGCCCCTTTACAATTTTTGCCATTACCGTTCCTGTCATAAGGAACAGGCATGCCAACAAGAACAACAAATGTTTTTTCATGGTCGTTTAATTTTTGAATATTTAAAACGGTTTGTTTTTGCTTCTCAAAGCTAATCAAATTTATATAATAAAAAACATTTTGCTTAAAAAAATTAATTTGGGATAAAAATAATGTTCTGGAATGCTAATCCTTGGGTTGGAGCTATAGTTTTATAGACTAGATTGATTGTTAATGGATATTTTTGATAAGTCCAGCTTTGGTATACAAAGATTCAGAAGTAAAGACAAGCTCTGATTAGCCGGACTAGGGTTTGAGACAAAGGAGGTGAATTCTAAGTCTTCTTTATCATAATTTGAAATGAGTCCGTAATTTGCTAAGGCTATGCAAAATTTCTTATTGAATATCACCTTTTATTCATTTATGGTCATGGCATTGATGGTGCTCATGAGATAGACAACCGATTCCCGAATCTGTAAGTTTTCCGTTCAGATAGTCCGTTACAACATTCAAAATATTTCTGGAACATCCCCACAGATTCCCTTAAGATAAAATCCTTCAACTGTGTGCATGAATAGATACCAGAATTATCTATTTTGTCTAGTCTTTCCTGATTACTTATTGAGAAGATTACGCAATTTTGTATTTATCATTGCGGCATCCGAGCGTTTTACCACCTCTCCGTTCTTGAACTGGAAGAGATTATCTATGATAAACCGAATGATAATATAGCAAGTTTCCTGCTTATGGTAAACGGCCACTCTAATTTTATGTCTGCCATCCTTTAAAACTTTTGCTTTGAAAATTGTTAGTTTGAGAATTGCCATACTGATTAAAATTAAAGGATAAGTTTTGTATCCATTGATGAGCAAAAACTCCTTTTTTCAATCAATAAAATGAAGATTTTATAATAAAAAAAACTTTGAAAACAGCTTTAATATCACTGCTTATCAAAGTCTTTTTCTTTTGTCGGGGTAGCGGGATTCGAACCCACGACCCCCTGCTCCCAAAGCAGGTGCGCTAACCGGACTGCGCTACACCCCGAATCTTTTTATTTTTTCAATTGCTCTGTTTCTCAAAAACGATGCAAAGATACGACTTTTTTTTATATGTGCAAACGTTTGAAGTGATTTTTTTCCACTTTTTTTTCGTGCTATTATTTATTAAATTATAAATCAGCATATTAACTTCATTTTTTTCATCCGCAACAAAGAAATTTCAGTGTAAAACAACTCCCCTTCCCTATTTCACTACTTGCCGAGATACTTCCACCATGTAAATTCATAATTTGTTTGCATAAACTGAGTCCGATACCACTACCTGTCGACTTCGTTGTGAAAAAAGGAACAAAGATTTTATCCAAAACTTCAGGAAGAATACCACTACCATTATCACAGACAGAAAGGAAAAATAGATGTTTGTCTAAATCACAATGTGTACTAATAATAACTTCGGGGTAGGTTTGCTCTACACAAGCCTCACCTGCATTCTTTAGTAAATTGATTAATACTTGTTCTATCTGTGAACGATCTAGCATCAGAATCGTTTCTGGGTTTTCTACTTTATATATATATTGTATGTTTTTATTAGGGAATAGTTTTTTCATATCACTCAACAACTCACCTATATTTACTGGAGCCAGTATCGGGACAGACAGACGAGAAAGCTTACGATAGTTTTCCACAAAATTCAGTAATCCTTTACTTCTTCTATGAATAGTCTGCATCCCTTGCAACATGATATTGTAATCTTTCTCATTCATACCATTTTGCACAGCACGCTCACTTAATGTTTCACTTAATGAAATAATGGGTGCAATGGAGTTCATTATTTCATGAGTAAGTACACGAATCAGCTTTTGCCATGCTTCCATTTCATTTTCCTCCAATACAGCATGGATATTCTTTAAATTAACTAACCGGAGTTCCGTACCATGTTGAGCGGAATATTCGGATACCGTAACAGCCAATTCTTGTAGAGTATCTCCTTTATGTATTCGTACTGTTTTAATTTCTCCAGGCTGTAATGACAGGATAATAGTAGGAAATTCAGAATTTAACAGAGCCAATTCCCTGACTGAATGAATACAATAGCCGCACAAATCCTGCATGGCGGCCCGGTTCATCCAATGTATATTGCACAGACTATCTACTACCAGCAAACTGCTGTCAACAGTATTCAATAATGTTTCATAATATTGATATCGCTCTTCATTCTCGGACAACCGAGTACGGAATTCAGCAACAACATTATTTATTTCTTGTGCCAATCGTTGTTCTGTACGAGTTTTGTGCTGGGTAGAAAAACTCAAAGAGAAATCTGCATAACGAATACCTTCTATCATTCGTGATATCATACGGGTCGTTTTATATTGCCACTGACAGATATAGATGATAATACTTGCCATAATCATCAGCGAAAATAACAAGCAAAAATAGAGTGAATGTTGATAAAACAGATATGCAGCTATAGCTACTACCCCCATCAGTAACATACAAGCTATCATCCGTAAAGTTTGTAAACGATTCATAAACCTAATTTTTCAAGTTTCCGATAAAGAGCGTAACGGGTAATCCCCAAATATTCCGCTGCACGACTCAAGTTTCCTTCGCTGCGCTTCATAGCACGTTCTATGGCATTGCGTTCTAATTGTTCCAAGTTCAGTATCTCATCCGTATTCACCCTCTTCTCGGGTTGTGGCTGCAACATGAAATTTGCAGGCTTTAACAATGGCGAGTCCGAAAGAATAATCGCCCGTTCTATGGCATGCTGTAATTCGCGTACATTACCCGGCCAATGGTAACGCATGAGTTTCTGCTTGGCTTCGCGGTTCAGTCCGTTTATCTCTTTCTTATATTTATGAGTATACCGTTGTAAGAAATAATCAGCCAATAAGAGCACATCCTCTCCCCTTTCCCGCAAGGGAGGAATGGCAATCTCGATCGTATTGATGCGATACAACAGATCTTGACGGAAATTGCCCTCCTCCACCAATTGTCGGATATTTACATTCGTTGCGCTTATCAACCGAACATCAATAGGAATTATATCCGTTGCTCCCAAACGTGAAATCTGCCGCTTTTCTATGGCTGTTAGCAATTTGGATTGCATAGGTAATGACAAATTCCCTATCTCATCCAAAAAAAGCGTTCCTCCTGATGCCACCTCCATACGTCCCGCTTTTGCTTTACGGGCATCTGTAAAAGCCCCTTTTTCATAGCCGAACAATTCACTTTCGAACAATGATTCTGGTATGCTCCCCAAGTCAATCGTTATAAAAGGACATTCACGACGAGGAGAAAAATAACGTAGAGAACGGGCCACCAAATCTTTACCGGTTCCATTTTCACCCAATATCAAAATATTAGCATCAGTATCCGATAATTTCCGAATAGTATCAAAAACCTCTCGCATAGGCGCTGAGTGCCCTATCATCTGAGGCATCTCTTCATCCTGCCCGCTCAATGCTACAACTTGTTCTTTCAGTTGCCTGACCTCTTTACGAGAATCACGAAGTTTAATAGCCGACGAAAGCGTAGCAAGTAGTTTTTCTTTTTCCCAAGGTTTGGGAATAAAGTCAATAGCTCCAGCCTTAATAGCCCGTACAGCTTTATCTGTATCTGCATAAGCAGTCATAAACAAGACAATAGCCTGCGGGTCTAATTTTAATATCTGTTCTAGACAATTGAACCCTTCCTGCCCGCTGATAGCATCCCGGCGGAAATTCATATCAAGCAGAATAACATCAGGTTGAAAAGTAGTCATAAAATGCTCAATACGAGTCGGTTGAGTAGTAACTTTTATTTTTTCTACGTAGGGTTCCAATAAAAGGTTTAGTGCAAAAAGCACGTCCTCATTATCATCTATAATCAATATTTTTCCTTTTGTATTCATTATTTTATCCTCATATACATTATTATACGAATAAAAGATTTTCTATCCACTATTTTGCAAAGATATTGTTTTTTTTAGTGTGTTGTCTGTGCGAATACGCACTATTTTTGTGCGTATCCGCACAGAGACGTTTTTATTTTTTAGCCCACAAAATTCTGGTAAACAAAGAGATAAGATAATGGCACACTATTTGATTAGTCTATAATACTAATATATTAAGTTATGAAAAAAAAATCAATAATAGTTATCAGTTTATGCCTTGTAGCAAGCATAGTAATTCTATCCAGCAATAAGATCTATATGCTTTATATAGGTGACTGCCGTCAATTGTGGGAAGAAGCACAAACCCACTATGTCAATCGACAATATGAAAAAGCACGCGAGTTATTAGAAAAGATAGCTCGCATTGATACGGCCCATCATGCCCAATATCTGACAGGCGACATGTATTTAAAAGGCTTAGGAGGTGAAATTGATTATGATAAAGCTTTGAAACTTTTTCATCAATCGGCAACGGGCGGAAACACTTATGCTGAAAACAATATAGGTTTTATGTACACATATGGTTTGGGAGTCACTAAGGATTACAGCCAAGCATTCAAATGGTTGAACAAAGCTGCCACTCAAGGAAATCCAGAAGCTCAAATTGGTATGGGGAGCCTTTATAAAAATGGTTGGGGAGTACGTAAAGATTGTTACATTGCTATGACTTGGTACCTACGTTCTGTGGCTCATGGTAATACGGACGCCATGAACAATATCGGTTATTTATATAAAAACGGACTTGGGGTTCCCAAAGACTTTGAAGAAGCTTATTTTTGGTTTAAAAAAGCAGCAGATAAGAATAATCCGATAGCTCAATATAATATAGGAAATATGTATTGTTATGGCGAGGGAATGGAAAAAGATTTTGCTAAAGGAGCCAAGTGGCTGACTAAAGCTGCTTTACAGGGGAATGCTCCTGCACAATATAACCTGGGTCGCATGTATCAGTGGGGTAAAGGCGTAGAGAAAGACTTACAACAAGCCCGGTTCTGGTTCCAAAAAGCTATAGACAACGGTCATGAAAAAGCAAAGGAAGCATTAACCAAAATAAAAAGCGACTTATCCGAAAAAGACACTGAAGACTCGTTCCTGTTTCCCTAACTATAAGACAAAAATACTAATAGGTATAAAGACATAAAAAAACGAACATGAAACTATATTGTATTATAGCACTTTCCCTTCTGCTTCGCCCAGAAACAGCCGCAGCACAACAAGAAGAATTAATGACACTGAGTTTGCAACAAGCTATTGAAATAGCACAAGAAAACTCACCGGAAGCACAAGCTGCCCGTCACACCTATCGGGCAGCTTATTGGAACTACCGTTTTTTCCGGGCGAATTATCTTCCCTCCGTCACATTAACTTCATCTCCTACCCTGAATCGGGAGATAAACAAAATTACCCAACCGGATGGAACAAACCAATTTATCCAGCAAGACCAGTTAAGCACAGACCTCAGCCTTAAAATAAATCAAAATATATGGTTCACCGGTGGCAGCTTGTTTGTAAAAAGTACCACCCAACGCATTGATGAATTTGAAGATAATCATACAGCGTATAACACCCAACCCGTAGTAATAGGTTACGAACAGCAACTTTTTGGATATAACTCTTTAAAATGGGATCGTCGTATCGAACCCCTTCGCTACCGGGAAGCCCGTAAAGCATATGCAGAAGCATTGGAACTTGTAGCCTCAGAAACCAGCACTCTTTTCTTCAACTTGGCTACTGCACAAACCAATCTTGACATAGCTACCTACAACTATGCTTCTGCTGATACTTTATACAGATATGCCGAAGGAAGATATAATATAGGAACAATAACTGAAAACGAAATGCTACAGCTGGAAATAAACAAACTGACAGAAGAAACCAATATGATGAATGCCCGTATCGAAGTAGAGGACCAAATGCAAACACTCCGTTCCTTCCTTGGCATTAATCGGGAAATAAATTTACGAGTTGTTCCGGAAAACAGTATTCCTCAATTTGAAATCTCTTTACAAAAAGCATTACAACTGGCATTCAAAAACAGTCCCGACCCTGACACTTATAAACGCAAACAATTGGAAAGCCGCAGCGCATTAGCTTCTGCAAAAGCCAATGCGGGTTTGAAAGCTGACCTGTATGTACAATTCGGGCTTTCTCAAACCGGAAATAAATTTGCAGATTCTTACCGAAACCCCATGAATCAACAATATGCCAGTATTGGTATTTCTTTACCTATCCTAGATTGGGGTCGTGGAAAAGGACGCGTCCGTGTAGCTCGTTCCAATGTAGACTTAGTAGATACACAAGCTGAACAGGGAATGAAAGATTTTGAATTGAATGTATGTAAAATGGTCCGTCAGTTCAATCTTCAAGCATACCGTGTAGCAGTAGCCGCCAAGACGGACAAGACGGCCGACCGACGCCATGATGTAGCACGTCGGCTTTATATCTTGGGAAAATCGACAATCCTGGACCTCAATGCCGCCATTACAGAAAAAGATACCGCACGGAGAAATTATATAACAGCTTTGAAAACTTATTGGAGTCTGTATTATGGTCTTAGAAGTATGACGGGATATGATTTCCTCAGAAAAGCAGAGATTTCATGTACTATACCTAAACCTTAACTACACGACAGGTATAAATGACCTTTGTATTATCGCCATGCATTAAAAAAGAAATAAAAAAATTATATCAAAAAACATAAACTAATGGATATAAAAATTGAAAAGAAACCGTGGTACATCCGCTATCGCTACTATATGATAGCTGCACTGGCCTTTATTATCTTCCTTATCTATGTGATAAGCCTTTCATTAGGTCCTCGCAAACTGCGTATCGAAACAGACAACATTCAGATAGCCGAAGTAAAAGACGACAAATTTATGGAGTATGTAGATGTGGAAGGACTGGTGCAACCCATTCTTACCATCAAAGTAAATACTCGTGAGGGCGGCAGTGTAGACCGCATTGTTGGAGAAGAAGGGAATATGATGAAACAAGGTGACACCTTGTTGATATTGACTAATCCGGATCTGATTCGTTCCATTGAAGACCAACGTGACGAGTGGGAAAAACAACGAATCACTTATAAAGAGAAAGAGATAGAAATGGAACAAAAGAGTCTGATACTGAAGCAACAAACATTACAGGCACAATATGAAATGGAACGACTGCGCAAAAGCTTCGGATTGGACAAAGAGGAATTCAAAATGGGAATTAAGAGCAAGGCTGAGCTTCAAGTATCTGAAGATGAATATAAGTATAAACTGAAAAATACGGCATTACAAATGGAAAGTCTGAAACATGATTCATCCGTAACTCTTATCCGCAAAGAACTATTGAGAAATGATCTGGAACGTGAAAGCAAAAAACTGAAACGTGCGGAAGAACGGTTGGAAGACTTGATAGTAAAAGCTCCGATTGGCGGCCAACTAAGTTTTGTGAAAGTTACTCCCGGTCAACAGGTTGCTTCGGGAGAAAGTATAGCTGAAATAAAAGTGCTGGATCAATATAAAATTCATACTTCTTTAAGTGAATATTATATTGACCGCATCACAACAGGTCTTCCGGCTACCGTAAACTATCAAGGAAAACGCTACCCGCTGAAAATTACTAAAGTAGTTCCTGAGGTAAAAGACCGCATGTTTGATGTGGACTTGGTATTTACCGGAGAAATGCCCGAGAATGTCCGTGTAGGAAAGAGCTTCCGAGTACAAATAGAATTGGGCCAACCCGAACAAGCTATAGTTATCCCACGTGGAAACTTCTACCAGTCTACTGGAGGACAATGGATTTACAAAATAAACTCATCAAAAACAAAAGCTGTAAAAGTTCCATTGAACATAGGACGCCAAAACCCGCTTCAATATGAAATCACAGAAGGTTTACAGCCTGGAGAATTTGTAGTTATCACAGGATATGATACCTTTGGTGACGCGGAAGAATTAATATTAAAATAAAACATGCAAAATGAGAACTTTGAAATATGCCTGGCGCTTCTTAATGCGTTCTAAATCATATACTATCATTAATTTGCTGGGACTAGCATTCAGTCTGGCATGCAGCATCATCCTAATACGGTATATCCATAGGGAACTGACGGTGGATGCACATAGCGTAGATCCGGAACATATCATCATTCCGTTACGGGATATGGAAGGAAACATTCATCCGGGAAGTTTGCAACAAGATTGGACGGAAGCGGATTCTGTTTATATCCTTGACCATCAAATAGTGGAGCAATGCCGTCTCATGCTACAGCAACGAGACAATGTGGTATACGAGAACAGCAACTATGCAATGAATATAGCAGCTATAGATTCCACTTTTTTTCACTTTTTCCACTATCCGATTGTGGCTGGCGAAGCTAGTTTAGAAGCTCCCAATGACGCCATTATCACCCAACACTATGCTCGTAATATATTTGGCAAAGAAAATCCGATAGGTAAAGTATTGGAATATTATGGTAAAAATATCACTATCAAGGGGGTGATCGGAGAATTGGACTGCAAATCATTACTTCAGTTCGATATACTAGTATCATACAGATTGATAGAACGCTGGCAACGTATGGATATATCACTGATGCGTATACTCCCCGGAGTAAATCTAGACAAAATAAACAAAATCAGCAATGTGTACAGAAAAGATAAAAGAGGAAACAGAATACGTTGGAAGTTTATTGCTTGGAAAGATTTATACTGGGAAAATTCCATCGGTCACGATGACGATTACGATTCCATTATGCAATTCGGGAACCGTACGCACCTGTATATTCTTTCAGGAGTAACCATATTGCTATTATTGGTGGGTATATTGAATTTCATCAATATTTATATGGTATTTATGATGAAACGTTCTAAAGAATATGGAGTAAAAAAAGTATTCGGCTTGCAGCGTCTGCCTTTGTTTTTACAAATATGGATGGAAAATCAGTTATTAGCCTTTGCCGCACTGCTAACCGCCTGGCTGTTGATAGAAGCAACCCAAGTACCAGTCAGCCGGTTGATGAATGAACAAATTAGCTATTCGGCATTCGACTGGAAATTGTCTTTGGGATTCATCATATTATTACCTTTAGTCACTTCTATTTATCCATACATCAGATACAATTATCTCCCTCCTATTGTATCTATTCGTTCAATAACATCAAACCGTCATGCTATCACTGTACGTATGACATTCCTTTTTTTCCAATACGTTATAACCATATTACTCCTTATCTTGTCATTTTACTTTGGCAAGCAACTGCATTTCCTGCTGAATACCTCTCCCGGATATCGGACAGAAAGAATTCTTAGAGCTGAGTTGTTACACGAGAACAAAAATTATCTGCGCTCTGAAACAGAAGAAAAGCGCAATGAGCGCTTTGCCCGCCAAGACCGTATCAAGCAACTATTAAACGAGTGTCCTCACATTGAAATGTGGATGAGTTCCCATTATTCTATATTAAGGGGAAGCTCTATCTGCATGTTGTTAAATGACCAAGATACCCGTCAACCCATGCTCACCCTATTTCCTTCCCCACAATTCTTCCAACTGTATGATTTGAAAGTACTGGAAGGAGAAATCCCCCAAAAATTTGAAGGTTGGAGTGACTATAAAATGGTACTAAACAAAGCAGCAATGAAAGCCATGGGCTATGCGCAACTAGAAGATGCTTTTGTACGCAGCGAATCTCCACTTTGGATTAGTGTCAGCGAAAAAGGAGAAATGGAAGAAGGTGGAACCAAACTTATGCCTGTAGTGGCTGTAATAGACGATTATTACCCAAGCCATCTCACTGAAGGAATAAAACCGATGGCATTTGTCGTGGGGCCCAGCAGTGGCAACAGCGATTTTTTGATTGCCGTCAGCCCCGATAAAGAAAAAGAAGTCATAGAATATCTGAAGAAAACAGAGAAAGAAATATATAATACCGAAGACTTCACCTATACTTGGTTGACAGATGAAGTTCACAAACTTTATGCTCAGGACCGTCAAACAGCAAATATTTATTTCGTCTTTGCCTTGATAGCAATCATCATCTCCTGTTTGGGATTATTTGGATTATCCTTATTTGATATCCGACAACGTTATCGTGAAATTGCCATCCGCAAAGTAAATGGTGCAGGGATGAAAGACCTTTACCTGCTATTATTCCGCAAATATATCAAAGTAATAGGTTGTGCATTTGTATTGGCTGTTCCACTTGCCTATTACCTCATATATATGTATACACAGGATTTTGTGCTAAAAACACCTATAGGTATAGGGATTTATTTAGCAGTTCTAGCTATCATTTCCTTTATTTCATCAAGCACAGTAATTTGGCAAATACACAAAGCTGCTCAAATTGATCCCGCAAAAATTATAAGATCAGAATAAACACACATAAAATATGAAAACACTGAAATATTCCTGGCGCTTTTTAATGCGTTCTAAATCGTATACTATCATTAATTTGCTGGGACTGGCATGCAGTCTGGCATGCAGCATCATCTTGATGCGATATATCCATAGAGAACTGACAGTGGACACACATTGCATCGACAGGGAGCATGTGTATGCCATCTGTACCAATACAGAAGGCAACCGGGGACTAAGTGGACTGAAACAATATAACTATGATACCATTTCTATTGACAATCGTTTCGTAGAAGCTATGACCACCTATATTCCATTGGAAAAGGACTATGTCATTTCCGGTACCAACCGTATTCCGGCACGTTGCCTCGTTACCGACAGTGTCTTTTTTCAGTTATTTCATTATCCTATAGTGCAAGGAAAGCTATCTCTCACAACATCTCAGTCGGCATTATTAACGGAAAAATACGCCCGCAAGATTTTCGGTAATGAAAATCCTATAGGTAAAATACTACGTTATAGTAATGGCAAAGACATTACCATAGAAGGCATTGTAGGAGAACCTGAGTGTAAAACTACAATTAACTTTGATATCATCCTCTCTTCTAAATTATCCCAACATTGGGAAAGGATGAATACGGAGCTCTATCGTTTCCTACCCGGTACAGATATAAATGCCATAAATAAGACAGGTAGTGTTCCACGGTATATAAATGATCCTGAATATGACACTCGCACACATACTTTTTCTTTAATTTCTGTGAAGGATATTTACTGGGACGGTTCTTTAACTGACCGTGAACCTGCTATGTTTCTTTCGGGAAACCGTTCTCACTTAATCATTTTGTCGGGCGTATGCCTGTTATTGCTCCTCACCGGCATCTTGAATTTTATTAATCTTTATCTGGTGGCATTATTACGTCGCGGAAAAGAATATGGATTGAAGAAAGTATTTGGCGTATGCGGCAGAACATTGTTTGCCAATATATGGATTGAAAATACATTACTAGTTCTGAGCGCCTTATTAGTATCTTGGCTTATTATTGAAATAATGTCTGCCCCTACTGAATATTTGTTCGACACTCACTTTTCTTATACGGCTTTCGACGGATGGCTTTCGGCAAGTATTTTATTATTGTTACCAGTAATAACTTCTATTTATCCATACATTAAATACAATTACACCTCCCCCATTCTTTCCATTCGCTCTATCGGTGCCCAAAGTCATTCCAAACATTTTCGTATGTTCTTTCTAGGGGCACAGTATATTATAACTTTTTTGTTAGTGGTACTTTCACTTTATTTTAATCGACAACTTGGAATGTTATTAAGTACCGAGCCGGGCTTTCGTACTAAAAACATAATGAATGTAAATTTAGTATATGAATCGAAAGATTTTAGCAGCTATACTTATGAAAGTATGCAACAACGCCGCCAACGTGTCATGCAATTGGATAATGAACTTAATGCATGCCCCTTTATTGAATTGTACGAACCTAGCTATGAGAATATCCTTACTCCTACCTTTGGTACAAATTATCTGAACAATAAAGGAGAAAAGGTGTTTCTAAATATTCATTACGCCACTCCTGCATTTTTCAAATTATATGATATAAAAGTAATTGAAGGTGAGATACCCGATATAAATAAAGAAGACCGGCGCACTGTTTTTGTTGTAAACAAAGCCGCACTGAAAGCATTAGGCTATACTTCAATCAATGGCATTGGAGTGATTGAGGAAAATCAAAAAAAGGCTAATGCTAACGCTTCTCTTCAACCTATTGTTGCAGTAGTAGAGGATTATTTTGAAGGACATTTGACATCTGGAATCAAGCCTACTATTTATCCTGTCGGAGCACGGTTCAGTGGTGATCTCTATCAGATAGCTTATACACCCGGCAAAAAGAAAGAAGTGATTGATTTCTTACGTAATTTGGAATATAAACTCTATGGAAGTGAAGACTTTGAATATACTTTTCTGGAAGATGATATCAAAGCAATGTATACACAAGACCGCCAAACAGCCACTATTTATTCTATTTTTGCAAGTATAGCTATTATTATTTCCAGTCTTGGTTTGTTAGGGATTTCTCTTTTTGACATTCGCCAACGATATCGGGAAATAGCGATTCGTAAAGTGAACGGTGCAAGTGCCAAAGACCTTTACCGACTGTTATTCCGCAAATATATAACCGTTTTAATTATAGCATTTGTCATAGCTATTCCTTTGGCTTGTTATCTGATAAATACCTATACTCAGGATTTTGCAGTAAGGGCACCTGTCAGTATAGACATTTTTATCATATCATTGCTGTTGGTAATAATCATATCACTGGGCACCTTAGCATACCAAATACAAAAGGCGGCACATATTAATCCGACGCAAATCATGAAAACAGAATAATTTTATAAAACAACGGAAATATGTTAAGGCATTATATAAAAATGGCAATGCGCCACTTATTAAAATATAAGATACAAAATCTGATATCTATCGTAGGGCTATCTGTTGGGATATTATGTTTTAGTATCTGTCTTTATTGTAGCCGGTTCATCAGCGAAGTAGATTCTTGCTTTTCCAATAAGGAACGCATAGCAGACATAAATTTATGTACAACACGGGGAGATTTGTATTCTGGTATTCCGGCAACAACGATTGAAGAATTGCGTAAACTTAGATTCGATGAGGTTCAAGATTTTACCTTTACCGTTTATCCCCGAGAGCGGAGTTACAACGTAGAGATAAAAGAAGGGAAAGAATTACCATACGATCATTTGATGACAATGGAAGTAGACTCTCTTTTTAGGAAAGTATTCACTCCCCAAATACTACAGGGATCATGGGAAGTAGCCTCCAACACCCCCAATGCCATTATACTGACCCGCTCTTTAGCAAAAAAGATTTTCGGTGAGTCAGAAAATCCCATAGGCAAACGTATGATATTGACACAACGTCTTTTTACAGCACCGGATACCACTCCTCGTACTGGAGGCATAACCTATACCATTCAGGCCGTGATAGAAGATATTCCCCTGAATACCAGCCTGAGTTTTCTTGAGAAACTGGATATGCTAACTTTGAATGACAGTGAAGGAACATTGCAATTCAACGGTCGTGATAATATGACCGGAGGTTTTGGTTTTGCTCTGCTACGTCCAGGTAAAACAGCCCGAAAATTAGAAGCCCGTTTTCGCTCCATAAATATGAAGCACTACATGTATGACGAAGAAACAGCTATAACCGCCTCACCCTTTGGAGAGAAATTTTGGGATAAGTCCATCGCTCCTTATTTTGCAGGAATAACCATGATAGTAGGCCTGCTGATCTTACTGACCGGACTTCTTAATTTCTTCCATTTTCTTATGGGAACTTTCTTGAATCGTAACCGTGAATACGGGATACGCAAAGTTATGGGCAGTGGAAACCAGCGACTTTTTTACCAACTCTTTGTCCAGTCTGTCATCATTGCATTCATCGCTTTCTTGTTTACGTTCTGCTTGATTGAAATAATCAGCCCCTATTTGAATTTCAATTTATTTAATTATGTTCTTATCATTGAAAAGAACCTCTTGTTTATACAGACCACAGAGTATATGATATTCATCTTATTTTTATGTATGATATTATGCTTTATAACTGTATTGCGCATACATTACACATCTATCCAGACAGAGATTCATGGCAGTGAGATAAAACGTCATAAACATGGAATGCGAAATATACTGTTAGGTATCCAATTTTTTATATGCTGGATTTTCGTCGCATTTACCGTAGCTCTTTATATGCAAGCGGAAAAAACGGAATCTACCCTATTCAACACATTGACTGAAAAAGAAAAAGCCAATATACTAAGTTTCTCCATAGATTATATGTTTATGAAGAATGAAGAGAAACTGGCTTTAATAGAACGTATATCCAAATTTTCCGGTGTACAAGACAAATTATTGGCAGACATCAGTTATCTGAAAGGTATATCAGGTACTGGGATGCAAATGGAAAAAGGTAACCCGGAAAGCAGTTTTGAAGTAAATGTCATGAATGTTTCCACTAACTTCTTCCAATTCATGAACATACCTTTACTATCGGGACACACATTAAAAGCCAAAGAGGATTTGGTAGTAGACAAAACATGGGCGGAACGCCAGAAAAAAGATCCGTTAGGAACTATTTTATACAATTACTCGGAAAGCTATACCATTTGCGGTATATGTGGCGATTTTATCGCCAATGTATATAATCAAAGTCCTGGATTTGTATTCTTACCCAGCGACTTCAATTATTATGTAGGTCATTGCTATCTGAAATGCGAGCCGGGGAAAACGGCTGAAATAAAAAAAATGATAGAAAAAACATTGCAAGAAACACTTCCGGAAAGTATTCACCCTCAAGTCACTACATTGCAGGAGGATATATATGAAGCACAAGCAACAGAAAATAAATTGAAAGGGATTATCCTGTTCTTTTCTATCGTCAGCCTGCTCATTACCTTGTTGGGAGTTTATTCGACCATCACATTGGATACGGAACGCAGACAAAAGGAAGTAGCTATCCGGAAGGTAAATGGAGCAGGATTGAAACAGATTATTTTATTGTTTGCCCGCCTTTATATAAGACTGCTGACTGTTTCCGCAGTTATTGCATTTCCATTTATTTATATAGTCATACAAATGTGGAAAAAAGCATATATTGTATTCTTTAATGACGGTATCATATATTGGGCAGGAATTTTCATCGGAATAACATTTATTACGGCCCTCACGGTATTATTCCGTATTCTGAGAATAGCACGAATTAATCCGGCAGAAGTAATCAAGAACGAATGATAAGAAATAGATTCAACTATGATAAAACATTGTCTGAAAATAGCAATCAGGAACTTAGTAAAGTACAAAGTCCAATCGGCAGTCAGTATTCTAGGACTGGCTGTAGGATTTGTCTGTTTTTCATTATCCCTTTACTGGATACATTATGAAATGACATACGACCATTTCCGCCAGGATGCCGACCGTATCTATATGGTACGCACTAATGACGAATATACGGAAGGGAAAATTTCAACACGAGTTCCCTATTCTTTAGCCGCTTATTTGGCCCAGCACTTTCCGGATATAGCAGTTGCCGCCCCCTTTCATCTCATTTCTGAACGAATCAGCGTGAATGACAAATATCAGGATGCCGTTTTTTCATCAGCAGACAGTGCATGGATGAATCTGATGGATATCCGGATTATTAAGGGAAACCGTAACTTTATGCTCCCCAAAGATAATGCCGAAATAGCAATCACTGAAGAAGCTGCAAAAAAATGGTTCAGAACGGAAGACCCGATAGGAAAAGAGGTGAAAATGCTCAGACGTACCAAAAAAATTTGTGCCATTGTCCAAGCTGAAAACAGACATACCAATTTTCCTTTTGACTTTATAGGCAACCCAGAATTGGGAAAAACCTGGTGGTATATCACTTGGAGCATACTGATTAAGGTAAAGCCGGATACAGACATTGAAGAATTAGAATCAAAAATCAATGCCAACCTGCCTGCCGAACTGAAACAAGTGACATTGACCAGAAAAACCGGCATTGAACGGATTATACTTACTCCGCTTTCCAAACTACATTATGCAAAAGATTTCCGAGATGATAAAGAAGCTGGAATAACTTTTCAGTATATCATCTATTTTTCAATAGCCGGTATATTAATCATAACGTGTGCGTTAATCAATTATCTCACCTTATTTATTAACCGCATGAGAGTCCGTCAACGGGAAATGGCACTGCGAATGATACACGGTGCCAACATCCGCTCGCTTGTTTCTCTCTTAACTGTGGAATTTTTGCTTCTGTTGGCGTGTGCAGTTACTACCGGATTTCTGCTGATAGAAATATGCTTTCCATCTTTCATAGAACTTACAGGAATTGATACAGCAAAATCCTCTTTATACGGAGAAGCCTTTCTTTTCATCGGTTTGATCTCCCTAATTATATTGACTGCCATTATCGGACTTTTATATATACTATATCATCGTTCCCTACACCTCTCTTTGCGTTACAATACCGGAAGGAGTACCGGTACACAGTTACGTAGAGGAAGTATAGTTCTTCAATTGTTTGTCTGTTTGTCTTTTATAGGATGTACCGTGTTGATAAACCAACAATTGGATTACCTGCGTCACCGCGATTTAGGATTGAAAATTAAGAATCGGGGCAGCTTCTCTGTTATGGGAGACATGGATTATACTCCTTTAATAAGAAAAATAAAAGAACTTCCCATGATAACCGAAGTTATGCAACCTGACTATTACCCCATAGTATCACAACTGACAGCTATCGGGCAATTTGACAATTGGGAGGGACTGGATATTCCTATTGATACGCCAGTTCCGGTTAAGTTATTTTTAGGGAAAGAAGATTTTTTCCGTTTTTACGATATCACCTTATTAGCCGGTGAATGGCTTGATGACCTATCTACTTATGAAGACATCATTATCAATGAATCACTGGCGCGCCGAATGGGATGGAGCCCACAAGAAGCCATCGGCAAACATATTATACAATCATACATTACCTATACAATTGTCGGCGTAGTGAAGGATTGCCATTATGGAGCACCGACTTTACCCATTCCCCATACAGGCTTTCTGGTTGGAGAACAAATGGGATTAATGCAGCGTTCTGCCGGTATCTTATTCAAATATAAAGAAGGAACGTGGAATGAATGTCGTAAAGCCCTTGAACACCTTTACCAGACCGAATGTTCTCCTGAGAATATCTTGCGTCTGAACAGTGAAGAAGAAGTATATAATAATTACCTGCGTTCCGAAGAAATGCTGACCCGGCTGCTTAGTTTCGCGTCTTTAGTATGTATTCTTACCGCCATGTTCGGCATTTATTCTTTAGTAACACTTACTTGCGAACAACGTCGTAAAGAAATTGCAATACGTAAAGTAAATGGAGCCACAGTATGGAGCATTCTATACCTGTTTTTCCGGGAATATCTAATCATGCTTTGTATTGCTGCACTGTTCGCTTTTCCAATCACATACGTCATTATCAAGCAATGGATATTAAACTATGTCCGGCAGGTCAGTATCAGTCCATTACCATTCATCCTTATTCTTATAGGGCTGGCTCTGACAGTCATAGCAGGAATCAGTTGGCGGGTATGGAAAGCAGCCAACGAGAATCCTGCAGAAGTAATCAAAAACGAATAACTTTTAAAATATAAGATTATGATCAAAACAGTAAACTTGCAGAAAATCTTCAAAACAGAAGAAGTCGAAACATGGGCATTGAACAATGTCAATCTAGAAATTAAAGCAGGCGAATTTGTAGCCATCATGGGACCATCCGGTTGTGGAAAGTCCACCCTGCTGAATATCCTCGGCCTTTTGGACAATCCTACGGGAGGCACTTACGAACTGAACGGAACAGACGTTTCCAAATTTACCGAAACACAACGCACCAATTTACGTAAAGGAGTCATCGGATTCGTGTTCCAGAGCTTTAACCTGATTGATGAATTAAATGTATTCGAAAATATCGAATTACCCTTATTGTATATGGGAATTCCGGCGACAGAACGCAAACGTCGGGTAGAAGATGCCATGAACCGTATGGCTATTGCTCATCGAGTAAAACATTTCCCACAACAACTATCTGGCGGACAGCAACAACGTGTTGCAATAGCCCGTGCTGTAGTAGCAAATCCGAAACTGATTCTAGCAGATGAGCCTACCGGTAATCTGGATTCCAAGAACGGCAAGGAAGTAATGGAACTTTTGACCGAGCTGAATAAAGAAGGAACAACAATTGTTATGGTTACCCACTCCCAACACGATTCCGGCTATGCAGGAAGAACCATTAATTTGTTTGACGGACAGGTGGTGAATGAAATAAAAATATAAATTAATTTATCATTGAGGTGGTTTAACCACCTCAATGATAACAAAAGGATATTATAACAATGAACATCTTCTTAAACATCAAACTTATTGTCCGCAACTGGTGGCGGAACAAACTTTTTTTTCTGATTTCACTATTCAGTCTTACAGCTGGATTAGGATGCACCAATCTGCTTATGACTTTTTTTATCCATGAATATAATGTGGAAAAATATAATACCGACCGTAACCTCATTTATCTATTACGTCAAGACTCTCCAATGGAAGAAGGTATTAAAGTAGCCTACTCTACCTCAGACGCAGCCACACAGATAAAAGAAAAATATGCTGAAATTACAGATATTCTGCATGTGAACGGAATGTCTGGTAATCTTTGCAAATATAATGGAACAGATATCAAACAGTTTCTTTTTATCAGTGCCGACTCTACTTTAAATCAATTTTTCCCTTATACAACTTTAGAAGGCAGCCTGGAAGAAGTCCTCACGACCCCGGACAAAGTTGCTGTAAACAAAAGATTTGCTCACCGACTTTTCGGAAATCATTCCGGAATTGGAGAAATCCTGGAAATAATCAACGAAGAAGGACAAAGTAAAAGTTATAAAGTAGCAGCTATATTAGAAGATCGTCCACAATCTTTTCTGCATTTTGATTTGCTGACAGGACTATCCGACAAATCATGGGGAGGTCCCGTATTATTAAAACTACAACCAGGTGCATCTCCCTTAGCTTTACAGGAAAAAATTAAAAAAGACAAGATTCCAACTTTAGTACCGGATTCACAATATTATATTGATCCGATAAAAGAACTATACTTTAATACTGGAAAAGACAGTAAGCAGCAACAGTTGGCTTTCTTCCAACACTGTGACGTATTATTACTATATATCAGTCTGATTTCAGCCCTGCTTGTACTTATCATCGCTTGTTTCAACTATACAAATCTGACTCTCTCACGTATCATGCAGCAACTTAAAATGATACATATAGAGAAATTGATGGGAGCAAAATCAAAAGAAATCCGCAGTCAGTTATTTCTTGATGCAGCACTTACCGTTTTATTTGCATTCCTGTTATCATTATTGCTTATTAATGACATGCTGCCGTGGTTTAATGATCTGTTGTCTACCCACCTCTTCTTCTCTTTCTTTTTCAGCTGGCAAGTTCTACCTTTACTTTTATCCTTCATTTTCTTCATGGCTGTCATTCCCGGTCTGTATATCAGCCATAAACTCTCTCAACAGACTTTGAGCAAGTATCGGCAAACTTATACAGGAAGGAAAAAGCAACAATTTATATGGTTGCTTGTTACCATCCAGTTTATATTTTCAATCGGGTTAGTGTATGCAACCACTCTTACACAAAAACAAATGAATCTAATCAAATCCCGTGCATACCATTACGAAAATACAATAGAAATAGGAAATGGCACCCTTCCTCTGTTTCCGCTCTATCAGGAACTGAAACAAATGGATGGGATAGAGTCTATAAGTCTTTCCATGAGTTCTGTACTTTACTGTTGGCTTCGTGAGCTTCCTATCCGACAAACAGACGGTAGTATCCAACATAATTTTATAGCACACATCCCTACTGACACAGCTTTCTTCCAAACCATGCATATCCGACAAATTGCCGGAGTATCTCCCTCCCAAGCCTGTCGGGAATATACTCATCCGGCTTTTATCAATGAAAACCTTGCGCGTCTGCTGAACATAGATGTTTCCCACATAGGCCATAAACTAAATGAATTTGATGGATTCTCGGATTCATTAAGTATTATTGCAGGTATTTTCAAGAATTTCCCATTTAACTCCCTGGAAGAAGAAATCGGTGGTCAACAAATATCTATTGGAACAGAACAGGATTTAATTCAGAAAGGAACATTCATACAAATGAAACTCATTCCTGAATATTATAAAGAAACATTGGTATCTATTGAAAAATTATGGAAGGAAATGAATGGTGACAGAGGTTTCAAATATGTAGATATGCATAAAGAATTTATGTTGCGTAATAACAAAGTAATTATACTCTCCCGAATCCTTATCAGCTACTCATTTATTGCATTGGCCCTGACCTGTTTTGGCCTGTTCGGTATTTCATGGTACGCTGTACGTCATCGTACCCGTGAAATTGCAATCCGTAAAGTGCATGGTGCTTCCAATTGGGAAATAGTATGGTTACTAAACCGTTCTTTTCTATGGCAAATACTAGTAGCATACATCATCGCTATTCCGATAACGTGGTTATTAATGCAACATTGGCTGGAGCAATTTGCTTATCGAATTTCAGCCACACAATGGAATTTCCTGACTCCTATTCTTATTGTATTGGTAATTACAACCATTACGATAACAATACATAGTTATCTTAGTGCACGCACTAATCCGGTAAACAGCCTGAAAACTGAATAGCAAACGTCTATGTATATGTTCTTTTTTGCTGAAAAAGCACCAAACTTACAGAAATCACAACAAGGATTATGCCCAAAGCACTGTATGTAGTAAAGAGTTCATTGAATACAAATACCCCTACCAGGACTGCCGTAAGAGGTTCCAATGCACCCAATAAAGAAGTCAACGTCGGTCCTGCCAATTTTACAGCCTTCACCAACGTGATATTAGAGATCGCAGTTGCAGGAAGTGCCAGTCCCCCAATATAGAGCCAAGTGATTACATTGGTTTCCCAACGGACCCCCTTATCATAGAAAAGTCCTCCCAGCAAAAAGAGCAAGGCTCCCAACCCCATCACATAACAAGTTAATACCGTAGAATTAACTTCCACTGCTCTAGTTTTTCTTATACCTATTATATAACCGGCATAAGAGAAAACCGATATGCAGGCCGCTATCAATCCCACCATTCTATTTCCACCATTATATTCTATATTTCCGGAAGATAATAAAGATGCTCCTACTAATGATAAAACGATAGCAGCGAAAGTCACAATAGACTTCTTTTCTCTAAAGAAAACGGCCATTGTTACTGCAACAGCCAGCGGATACATAAAATGGATGATAGAAGCAACACCACTTGCAATATTCTGATAAGCTATGACAAGACTGAACGAAGTAAGCGCACGCAGCAAGCTCAGTCCGAAAATTGTTTTAAAATTTTTATACCCTATATGAAAATCACATTTGGTAAGAAAAGCAAAAACAAGCAAGACAACTGTAGCAACTCCCCAACGATAAGTCAGCACTTCAAAAGAAGAATATCCAATAGCCAACAAGCTTATGGAAAAAAACGGTGCCAATCCGAAAGTCGCAGAAGACACTGCTGCATATAGAATACCTTTTATCCGATTCATGTCCTTTTCAAGTAAAACGGATACAAAGATAGACAATAATACATAATAAAAAACAGGTTGCCTTTACAAAGGCAACCTGTGATATCTTATTTTATGATTTCCAACTTCTTAAAGCACTTGGTCAGTTTATCCACAGCATAGTCAACTTGTTCCTTTGTATGAGTAGCCATCAAAGCAACACGCACCAAAGTATCTTGTGGTGCACAAGCTGGTGGAATAACAGGATTAATAAATATACCCTCGTCAAATGCCAGCTTAGTCACTTCGAATGTCTTGTCCGTATCACGAACATAAAGTGGAATGATCGGACTTTCAGTATCACCGATTTCAAAACCGGCCTGACGGAAACAATCCAAAGCATAATTTGTAATCTTCCACAAATTCTCACGACGTTCGGGCTCACTCTTAAGGATATGAAGTGCAGCACGTGCAGCAGCTGTTGCAGCAGGAGTATTACTTGCAGAGAATATATATGAGCGTGAGTTGTGACGCAACCAGTTGATTGTATCTTTATCCGCAGCAACAAAACCACCGATAGAAGCCAGTGACTTTGAGAATGTACCCATAATAACATCTACCTGATCTGTCAGTCCGAAGTGATCGCAGACTCCTCGCCCGTCACGACCGAACACACCCAAGCCATGTGCTTCATCCACCATGATACTTGCATTGTATTTGTCTTTCAAACGAACAATCTCAGGCAAGTTAGCCAAATCACCTTCCATAGAGAAAACCCCATCCACCACAATCAGTTTCACAGATTCCGGTTTACACTTCTGAAGTTCTTTCTCAAGGGCTTCCATATCATTGTGCTTGTATTTCAACTGGGTGGAGAAAGAAAGACGACGTCCGTCTACGATGGAAGCATGATCACGGTCATCGCAGATAATGTAGTCATTGCGGTCTGTCAGGCAAGATACCACACCTTCATTTACAGTAAAACCGGTAGAATAAACCAATGCATCATCTTTCCCTACGAATTCCGCCAATTCCTTTTCTAACTGAACGTGCAGATCAAGCGTACCATTCAAGAAGCGTGAACCTGCACAACCTGTACCATATTTACGGGTTGCAGCAATAGCTGCTTCGATAATCCGTTCATCGTAGGTTAACCCCATATATGAGTTGGAGCCAAACATCAGCACCTTTTTACCATCCATGATAACCTCTGTATCCTGATGGCTGTCTATCTCACGAAAATAAGGGTAAACGCCTCTTTCCATGTATAGTTGAGGCAATCTGAATTTACTTAACTTGTCTTGTAATAATCCCATATCCTATTGTATATGTAAGCCTCGTCGGCCTACTTTAAAATAATGTATATAAACTCACTAATACATTCTGTTTTCAAGGTGTTCCCGTCAAAACAGGCTGCAAAGATAGTAAATTCTACAACCGATTGTACTTTTTTTCAAAAAAATATTTAGGGACATCAAAACTTTTAGGATTTAGGGTAGTTATAAACAAAATGTATTACTTTTGCGTTTAATAAAGAGCTAAACTACCAAAGTAAAAGTATGACCACAAAAAAGAAAATTGTATTTGTCGTTAATCCTATCTCGGGGACACAGGGGAAAAGAGCCATATTAAAATGGATTGACGAACGTATAAACCGTACACTTTATGATTATACGATTGTCAAAACACAATATGCCGGCCATGCTGAAAAAATTGCGGCTGCAGCTGCCAAAGAGAAAGTAGATATAGTAGTAGCTATTGGAGGAGATGGAACTATAAACGAAATAGGACGTGCACTGATACATACGGATACAGCATTAGGTATTATACCTTGCGGGTCGGGAAACGGACTAGCGCGACATTTACAAATTCCTTTGGAGCCCAAGGCTGCTATTGACATTATAAATGAAAGTTCTGTTGCCTGTATTGATTACGGAAAAATAAACAACATACCTTTTTTCTGCACATGCGGAGTAGGTTTTGACGCATTTGTCAGCTTAAAGTTTGCTGATTCAGGCAAACGCGGACTACTAACCTATCTGGAAAATACCTTGCATGAGAGTCTGAGTTACAAACCTGAAACTTATGAAATAGAAAATGAAGAAGGAACGGTAAAATACAAAGCTTTCCTGATAGCCTGCGGCAATGCCTCCCAATATGGGAATAACGCATATATTGCTCCACAAGCCTCGTTAACCGATGGTTTGATGGATGTCACAATATTAGAGCCATTCACAGTGTTGGATGTTCCTTCTTTATCTTTTCAACTTTTCAACAAAACCATAGACCAAAACAGCCGGATCAAGACATTCCGTACTAAAAAGATTAAGATACATCGTTCAAAACCCGGAGTAATGCATTATGACGGAGATCCGATCATGGGAGGAAAGGATATTGAGGTAGAATTGATTCCACACGGACTCAACATCATTGTTTCTGATAAAAAAAAAGAGAACGAACCTTTTAGTCTCTTACAACAAATATCCGAAATATTCAGTGGTATGAAGCCTAAAGCTGAAACTTTTGCTTTCCGGCACAGCCATTTATTTGAGCTTAACAAAAGTTTATTGCGTCGTCTATCCAAAAAACAATAAAAAATATCTTTTTTCTGAACATCAGTAAAGACTCTGCCAAATAAAAACAGTTTCTTTGATGATGTTCAGAATAATCCACCCTCTACATTTTCAAATAAAATTCTTTAGTCAAGGCTATATATTCTTCACTATACACATGACGTGATAATTCGATGGTCAAATCGTCTGTAACACATTTATCCACAGAGAATTTGAAAGCAAGCAATACCCGTCTGGGTTCAGTTCCAAGTTTTGTATGAATTAAAGTCTGGTGTGAGAGATGTAATCCGTAACGAGTGGCAGCCATCAAAAAAGATTCTTTACCATCAGCAGGAATAATCACAGAAAAAACACCTTCGGAATGAAGCAAACGGGCGGCAGATTCTGCTAATTTATCAAAATCAAGAAGATCTGTATGCCGAGCGATATTACGCTGCCTTTCAGGGCATTTCAATGAATCGGTAAAATAAGGAGGATTGGAAACAATAACATCAAAGAGTGTTTCCGATGTAAAATGACAAATATCCTGCAACTCCACTTCTATCCTATCCTGCCACGGAGATGCCGCCACATTTCCACGAGCTTGTTCCACAGCATCCGCATCTATATCAACTGCTCTTATCTGGGCATTGCACCGCTGTGCCATCATCAAAGAAATCAATCCGGTCCCAGTACCAACATCTAAAATATTACGGGCAGAAACCACATCAACCCAAGCTCCCAATAAAACTCCGTCCGTACCAACCTTCATGGCACATCTATCATGATAAACAGTAAATTGCTTAAAAGAAAAATAAGGATTTGGCATACTATATTTATTAAATTAGCTGTCAAAAATAGAAAAATCCATTTAATTACTCCAATTATTAGGAAATATTTGATTTTTAAAACTCAATTAGTTCCCATGAATTTTCCTTATTCGACAAGGAATGATTAACTTTGTCCCCGTTTTGGGCATTGGGCTCAATTTAACACAAGAGGAATAAATTATGAAGAGGAATAAGAAAGAGGATATTTTGTTGAATACTGATAACGATGACATCTCTATGTTAGCTGAAATCCAAACGGATCCGGATGAAGTAACTGCTATGGAATTTAATAAAGAAATACCTGTTATGCCTTTACGCAACATGGTAATGTTTCCATCTGTAGTAATGCCTGTAACCATTGGACGCCCCAGCACATTGAAATTGGTAAATGCTGCATACAAGAAAAAACTTCCCATAGCGGTAGTTTGTCAGATACAGGGAGACATGGATGATCCTGGTTTTAATGATGTGTACCATGTAGGAGTTATTGGGAAGATTCTCCGTGTATTCGAAATGCCAGGTGGAAATACCACAGTAATTATGCAGTCAAACGGGCCCAAAGTACATTTGGACAGTATCACAAAAACATCTCCATATTTGAAAGGAATAGTGACTCCTATTCCAGAGGCAAATGACCAACTGGAAACGGACGAATTCAAAGCATTGATTGACACCTGCAAGGATTTGACGAGCAAGTTCATAGAGGCTTCCGAGAAGATGAGCCCGGATACTGTTTTTGCAATCAAGAACTTGGACAATCCGGAAATTTTGGTAAACTTTATTTGTGCAAACTTCCCTATTCCGGTAGAAGAAAAGATAAAATTGCTAAAAGCTGGCGATTTGCAAAGCCGCCTGTATATGCTGGTCAAGATCTTAAATCGTGAAGTACAATTGGCTGATATCAAACAAAGCATTCAAATGCGTACACGCGAAGATATTGACCGTCAGCAACGCGAATATTTCTTGCAGCAACAAATTAAAAACATACAGGATGAACTGGGTGCCGGACAGGAAGATGAGATAGATGAACTCCGCCAAAAAGGAAGAACCAAAAAATGGAGTTCGGAAATGGCAGAACTTTTTGAAAAAGAAGTTTCCAAATTGGAAAGGACAAATTCCCAATCACCAGATTTCAATGTGCAACTTACCTATTTGCAAACCCTGTTAGGATTACCTTGGAATGTCTTTACCACTGACAACCTGAATATAAGTAATGCCGAAAAGACATTGAACAAAGACCACTACGGACTAGAGAAAGTAAAGGAGCGTATCCTTGAACATTTAGCAGTGCTGAAACTAAAAGGTGATATGAAATCACCCATCATCTGCCTTTATGGTCCTCCGGGAGTCGGTAAAACTTCTTTAGGGCGTTCCATAGCGGCATCATTGAAACGTAAATATGTACGTATGTCATTGGGTGGTGTGCATGACGAAGCCGAGATCCGTGGCCATCGTAAAACTTATATCGGTGCCATGCCGGGCCGTATCATCAAAAGTTTGATAAAAGCCGAGTCCTCTAATCCGGTTATCATTTTGGACGAAATAGACAAACTGGGCAGTGACCACCGCGGAGATCCCAGTTCCGCTATGCTGGAAGTGCTTGACCCCGAACAGAACAACACTTTCCACGATAACTATTTGGATGTAGATTACGACTTGTCTAAAGTAATGTTCATCGCTACGGCAAACAATTTGAGCACCATCCCTCCTGCTCTGCTGGACCGTATGGAGTTGATAGAAGTCAGCGGATATATCACAGAAGAAAAAGTAGAAATAGCTCGCCGGCATCTTGTCCCCAAAGAACTGGAAGCCAACGGCATTAAAAAAGAATATGTGAAGTTCTCTAAAGCTGCCTTGGAATGTATTGTAGAAAATTATACTCGTGAAAGTGGGGTACGCGAACTTGAGAAGAAGATAAACAAGGTAATGCGTAAAATAGCGTTGGAATTTGCACGTGACGGCTATGAAGTGATGCATGAAATAAAACCTGCCGATGTACGCAAATACCTAGGCACGCCAGAATATAGCCGTGACAAATATCAAGGAAATGAATACGCCGGTGTTGTCACAGGGCTGGCGTGGACAGCTGTCGGAGGTGAGATCTTGTTTGTAGAAACCAGTTTGAGCAAAGGAAAAGGCGGTAAACTGACGTTGACCGGGAACTTGGGTGATGTAATGAAAGAATCGGCTATGCTGGCTTTGGAATATCTTAAGGCACATACCAAACTGCTGAATTTACAGGAGGATATCTTTGACAATTGGAATATCCACATCCATGTACCTGAAGGAGCTATCCCCAAAGATGGTCCGTCAGCCGGTATCACCATGGTGACGTCATTGGCATCCGCCCTCACCCAGCGTAAAGTAAAAGCAAACCTGGCAATGACAGGCGAGATCACATTACGTGGAAAAGTCCTGCCCGTAGGCGGTATCAAGGAAAAGATTCTAGCCGCCAAACGTGCCGGAATCAAAGACATCATTTTATGTGAGGAAAACCGCAAGAACATTGAAGAAATTCAGCCGATGTATCTAGAAGGACTGACATTCCATTATGTCACGGATATTAAAGAAGTATTGGCTTTAGCTCTCACCAATGAAAAAGTAAACGGTGCCATTGATTTTAATATTACCAATCAAAAAACAGAAGAAAAGAAATAAATATGACTTTTGACTTACAATATACAGACCCTAAATCGAATGCCCGTGCCGGATTGATAACGACTGACCACGGGCAAATAGAAACCCCCATCTTTATGCCTGTAGGCACATTGGGAACGGTGAAGGGCGTGCATTTGCATGAGTTGAAAGAGGACATTAAAGCGCAGATAATCCTAGGAAACACTTACCACCTGTATTTGCGACCGGGACTGGATATAATAGAACGTGCCGGAGGTCTGCATAAATTCAATGGTTTTGACCGTCCTATGCTGACTGATAGTGGTGGTTTTCAGGTATTCTCTTTATCAGGTATCCGCAAAATGAGAGAAGAAGGTGTGGAATTTCGCTCACATATAGACGGTTCGAAGCACTTGTTCACTCCTGAACGGGTGATGGACATTGAACGGACTATCGGTGCAGATATCATGATGGCTTTTGACGAATGTACTCCGGGAACCGCAGATTATGAATACGCAAAAAAATCAATGCAGCTTACCCATCGTTGGCTGGACCGTTGCATAAAACATTTCAACGAAACCGATCCCAAATATGGTTATCAACAGTCATTATTTCCCATAGTGCAAGGCTGTGTTTATCCCGACTTACGCAAACAATCAGCGGAATATATTGCCTCCAAGGGAGCTGACGGAAACGCCATCGGTGGCCTAGCCGTAGGTGAGCCAACCGAGAAAATGTACGAAATGATAGAGGTTGTCAATGAAATCTTACCCAAAGACAAGCCCCGCTATCTGATGGGAGTCGGTACACCGGTAAATATACTGGAGGGTATAGAACGCGGTGTAGATATGTTTGATTGTGTAATGCCGACCCGGAACGGACGCAATGGAATGTTGTTCACTAAAAACGGCATAATGAACATGCGCAACAAGAAATGGGAGGATGATTATTCTCCTATCGAGGCCGAAGGGGCATCGTATGTAGATACCATGTACAGCCGTGCTTACTTGCGCCATCTGTTCCACGCACAAGAACTGCTGGCCATGCAAATCGCTTCTATCCACAACTTGGCATTCTATCTGTGGCTAGCAGGCGAGGCCCGTAAACACATCATTGCAGGAGATTTCTCTACGTGGAAACCAATGATGGTAAAACGCTTATCTACAAGATTATAAATTACTAGAAATGAAGAATTGGTTCAAGACAAACACAGATTCATCCCCAAAGGATAAAAAATGGTGGAAGCCGAATATCAGTTGGCTGAAACTGGATAAATGGGTGAAAAGACTGGACATATATATCATTAAGAAGTTTCTGGGAACCTACTTTTTCGCTATTGCATTGATTATCTCCATTGCAGTAGTGTTTGACGTGAACGAAAATATAGACAGGTTCATCAATAATAAAGCCCCGCTGAAAGCGATTGTATTTGATTATTACATGAACTTCATCCCTTACTTCTCCAATCTGTTCAGCCCCTTGTTTGTCTTTATCGCTGTTATCTTCTTTACTTCCAAGCTGGCAGAAAACTCGGAAATCATTGCCATGTTCTCCACCGGAATGAGTTTTAAACGAATGATGCGGCCCTATATGATTTCGGCTGCAATCATTTCCGTTGTTACTTTCGGACTGGGAGCATACGTCATACCTAAGGGAAATGTAACCCGTTTGGATTTTGAGGACCGTTATAAGAAAAAAAAGAAACAGGAATATGTGCGGAATGTGCAACTGGAAGTAGACAGCGGGGTCATTGCCTACATAGAACGTTATGAAAATTATAATAAAACGGGATACCGCTTCTCCTTAGACAAGTTTGATGACAAGAAACTAGTTGCCCACCTTACTGCCCGAAGTGTCACTTATGATACAGCATCTGTACACAAATGGACAATCAAGAACTATATGATACGTGAGATGGAAGGTATGCGTGAAAAAATCACTCGTGGTGACCGTTTGGATACGATCATTAAAATGGAGCCTCAAGATTTCCTGATTATGAAAGGGCAGCAACAAACCATGACAAGCCCTGAACTGAAAGAATATATAGACAAGCAGAAAAGACGCGGGTTCGCCAACATAAAGGAATTTGAAATTGAATATTACCAACGTATAGCCATGTCCTTTGCCGCTTTTATCTTGACAACCATTGGTGTTTCCTTATCATCCAGAAAAATGAAAGGAGGAATGGGACTGCATTTAGGAGTAGGGTTAGCACTTAGTTTTTCATACATTTTGTTCCAAACAGTGTCAGCAACCTTTGCTGTCAACGGAAACACCCCTCCTATTATAGCGGTATGGATTCCTAATATACTTTACACATTTATTGCTATCTATTTATACAGAAAAGCTCCTAAATAATTATAGGAGCTTTTCTAGTTTTTGACGCCAATCCTCGCCGTTCTCCGGTTGCATCGTAATAAAGCCCAGTTCTTTACCAATAACAATATTGGCCGCACCGTCATCTACAAATATTGTTTCAGCCGGATTCAGTTTACTATCTTTTATCATATAGTTAAAGATGCCAGGATCCGGCTTGGTGGAACCGGCTTCGTAGGAAGTGTAAATCTTATCAACATAAGCGTCCAATGGCTTTCCCGCAGAAGTAAATGCATTACTCCTCGCCCATCCCATCACATAAGGATTGGTGTTGCTCAATATATATACCTTGTACTTCTTACGAAGCTCATTCAAGTAATCCAATTTATATTGCGGCACGTCCGTAACAAATCCTTTCCACCCATTTTCCACATCTTGATAAGTCAATTCTTTCCCACAAATTTTACTCAATTCACAGCGGAAAGTTTCAGCGTCCATGTTCCCATTTTCTACTTCCTGAAAAATCCCCTGCTGATGGTATTTCCCTAATAAACTGTCCGCTTCCCTCACTCCTATCCGCTCAAACGCCTTTACAGCCTGTTCACGGTCAAAGCTAATGATAACCCCGCCGAAATCAAACACAATATTCTTAATCTGTTTCATAACCTTTTTATTTATCCGCCGTAAAGGTAAGCATTTGATTGTGAATGATAAATGATGTAAGTCAATAAAATACCATATAGCAAAAAAAACCGCAGATTCCATTGAGAATCCACGGTAATTATTTTTGTTGTATTTTTCTTCCTTTCGGAAATGTTCTCTCAATTCAAATAAGAAGAGAGTTCGGATACGGTGATATCCTTGGCAACAATAACGCCATTTTCATCTAACAAAAAGTTCTTAAAGCCTCTTTTCAAGCGATAAGTCTGATATAGATCCGATGAAACACCAGCCAATTCCACAAAACAATTAGAAGTTGATATCTGGTCTTTTTTAATGGTTTCGTTAAATATCGACTTGTATTCATCAAATGAAACGGAAACCATTTCTACATTGTCGGCCTGCGCGATGGCATGATTCAAAGTAGCATTCTGCATCCTTGACAGAGCATCATAGCTGGCCCAAAAACTTAGCAGTACATATTTACCTCTTAAATCCTTCAAGTCAATCAACTGCTTTTCGCCACAGATAGTAAATGTAGGAGCCTTGTCTCCTATGGTCAAGCCTTCTGTCGGCGTGTTTTTCCCTACAAAAGAGAATGAAATCAAGGAACTAATAATTAATACAACAAAAATCCACTTTACATTTTTAATCATGTAATTCGATCTTAGTTAATACTATCCGAGACTGCCCTTAAACAGTGATTTCCACCCGGAACATTATCTTTAGTACTGATAATCAATACCATTTAAATTAGAAATCTGCGACAAAGGTAAGGAGTTTTGAAATCAACTCCAAGATTTTTTCTCAAAAAATATGTTATATAGCATAAAATCATCCTTTTCATCGAGAAAAAAGAATGCAGAAAATATAGCTGATAAGGATTTATTTACGTACTTTTGCAATATGTAAATAGCAACCACAAAGTATGAATAATAATACTGAACTTATTTTAATCAGAATTACCGGTCTTGATCGGCCGGGATTAACCGCTTCCATTACGGAGATTTTGTCAAAGTATGATGTTACCATTTTGGATATTGGCCAGGCCGATATTCATAGCACCCTGTCATTAGGCATTTTATTCAAAAGCCAGGAAAAAGATTCAGGTAATATCATGAAAGAGTTGCTATTTAAAGCTTCCGCATTAGGCATCAATATCCGTTTCTATCCCGTTACTGTGAAAGAATATGAGGAATGGGTAAATATGCAAGGCAAGAACCGGTACATCCTGACTTTACTGGGACGCAAGCTGACAGCCAAACAAATCGCAGCAGTCACAGGAATATTAGCGGAACAAGGTTTAAATATTGATGCTATCAAACGTCTTACAGGGCGTATTCCATTGGATGAGCGGAAAGCGAATGTACGGGCTTGTATCGAATTCTCCGTCCGTGGCACCCCCCACCAACGGGAAGAAATGCAACAGGCGTTAATGAAACTGAGCAGTGACCTGGAAATGGACTTTTCTTTCCAACTGGACAATATGTACCGACGTATGCGACGCTTGATTTGTTTCGATATGGATTCCACATTGATACAGACAGAGTGTATAGATGAATTAGCCGAACGCGCCGGTGTGGGTGACCAAGTACGAGAAATCACAGAACGCGCTATGCGTGGAGAAATTGATTTCATAGAAAGCTTCACAGAACGGGTGGCTTTGCTGAAAGGACTGGATGAAAGCGTAATGAAAGAAATCGCAGAAAACCTTCCCATCACCGAAGGTGTGGAACGTCTGATGTTCGTGTTGAAAAGATATGGTTACAAAATAGCCATCCTATCCGGTGGATTCACCTATTTTGGTAATTATCTGAAAGATAAATTCGGCATAGATTACGTATATGCCAATGAACTGGAAATAGTAAATGGCAAATTAACCGGAAGATATCTGGGAAATGTAGTTGACGGAAAACGTAAAGCCGAACTGCTGAAACTGATCGCTCAAGTAGAACGTGTGGACATAGCACAAACTATTGCTGTAGGAGATGGAGCGAATGACTTACCCATGTTGTCCGAAGCCGGCCTGGGTATAGCATTCCATGCAAAACCCAAAGTAGTGGCTAACGCACAACAGTCCATTAATACGATCGGATTGGACGGCGTCCTCTATTTCCTAGGTTTCAAGGACTCTTACCTGGAAGAACGCGGCAAACTCTAAAGAAAGAAGTAACTATATATATGAAATTTTCAGAACTAAATTTAGAAGAAGGGGTGCTTCAGGCATTAGATGCCATGAGATTTGAAGAATGCACTCCTGTACAAGAACATACCATACCGGTCATTCTTGAAGGAAAAGATTTGATCGGAGTGGCACAGACCGGAACCGGCAAGACTGCCGCATACCTTTTGCCCGTTCTTAATCAATTAAGCAAAGGCGGATATCCGGAAGATGCCATCAATTGTGTGATCATGTCACCCACACGCGAATTAGCGCAACAGATAGACCAGCAAATGGAAGGTTTCTCTTATTTTCTACCGGCATCCAGCGTAGCTGTTTACGGAGGAAACGATGGTGTGCGCTTCGAGCAAGAAAAGAAAGGTTTAACTTTGGGGGCCGATGTAGTCATTGCTACTCCGGGACGTCTGATAAGTCATCTCAGCCTAGGTTACGTAGACTTGTCTAAAGTTTCTTTCTTTATTCTTGATGAAGCGGACCGTATGCTGGATATGGGATTCTCGGATGACATTATGCAAATAGTGAAATATCTGCCGAAAGAACGTCAGACCATCATGTTCTCGGCCACTATGCCGGCTAAAATACAACAATTGGCAAAAACGATCTTAAACAATCCGGTAGAAATAAAATTAGCGGTCTCAAAACCTGCGGAAAAGATTATCCAAACGGCTTATATCTGTTATGAACGCCAGAAATTGGGAATTATTCAATCCCTGTTCCAGGATCAAACACCTGAACGGGTCATTATCTTTGCCTCTTCCAAATTGAAAGTAAAGGAGGTGACACAAGCATTCAAGCGGATGAAACTGAACGTAGGTGAAATGCATTCAGACTTGGAGCAGTCCCAGCGGGAACAGATTATGCGTGAATTCAAAAGTGGCAGAATCAATATCCTGATTGCTACCGATATTGTTTCGCGAGGAATAGACATTGACGATATTCGTTTGGTAATCAACTACGATGTACCACATGACAGCGAGGATTATGTACACCGCATCGGCCGTACAGCTCGTGCCAACCATGATGGTTGCGCCATTACTTTTGTCAGTGAGAAAGAGCAGACCCAATTCAAAGCTATTGAAAATTTCTTGGGTAGGAATATCTATAAAATCCCGGTTCCCGAGGAATTGGGAGAAGCGCCCGAATACAACCCGCGAAGTGGCGCCGGTCGTAGCAATCACAAAGGTGGCAGTTCCAGAAAACAAGGCAATTATAAGGGGAAAAAGAACGGTACGCCCGGTGCCAATAATAGAAGAAACACCCCAAAAGAATAGACGGAAGAGATGATATCTAAAAATCATTGGAGGAAGACGGACTTGTTTTCCTCCAATTTTATTTTATGAAGAAAGTCACTTCATGGCTCTCTGCAAAATAGATGCGGGGCAATCACAAACATCCATTATATGTATTGCTTGTAGGATATATAATCTTTCACCTGTAACATTACTAACCTTACAACCCACACATTAGTAACGTATGAGGTGACACGTTACTAACCTTCCGGTATGCACGTTACTAACCTTTCAAACGTCTTGTTCCTTTCAGAAAAGAACAAGGTCTTTAAAAAAAAGAACAAGACGTTTTCATTGAAAGAACAAGAGCTTTTTAAAATTTGACCTGTTGTTTTTTCCATAACGGCATCTACATGCCGAAACACCTTATTTTTCCTTCAGATCTTTCAGCTATTCCGCAAACGCCCTGCCCATCGGCATTCCGACTGAAGGATATGCATTGTGAAATGTTTCAGCCGAAAAATATCCTTCAGGAAAACCGATTCCCCAAGAATCGGAAGAACCACCAATCCGCCTGAAGGATTCCAATCTCCAGCTGAAGAATTCCCGAGCCCAATCCTTCAGCCGGAATACCGACAGGCAGGGCATTTGCGAGCAGGCTGAAGCTTTTGAAGGATTTTTCGGGGTATTCTCTATAGAGCATGATAGCGACCAAATAGTAATCGCTAAACGAAAAAATGACATAGCCACGACTACCTTACCAACTCGAATGCAAGTCCTCCATCCTTGCCAGCAGTGATATTGACCATATAACAAGATGCGCCGTCAGGTACACATACCGTGGCCTGATAATGATACCCTTTAGAATCGACGCCCATAAAATCCATATCCGACAATATAGCCCATTGCAAGAAATCATCCGGAACCACCCCCTTGAACATCTGCTTGGTGATATCTTTGGCATAAAGACTCTTCCTGCCTTCATACACGCAAATGTGTATGATATTGTCATAATATACATTATCCACCCCAAGTCCTTCCTCCGAAACTCCCGGACGCATTACTTTAATCTTTGACGGGTTAATGTACACATATCCGCGATAACGGACATTATCGTATGTCACCACCGAATCTTTCTTAATAACTTCGTTATAAACAGGGATTTCCCGAGTGTGGATAAATGCCAGAGAATCATTCTCTGTATCAGACTTATGCAGACGTATCACATCTCCCACAGCCGAATGAAACCAAAAAGTATGCTCCTCCTGCTTCTCAATCTTATAACCATTAGTCCGTGCACCATACGTAATCAACGAATCGCCTATAATTTTAAAAGCAACGGGAGCTGTAGCGGCATCTGCATAAAACAGGGTGTCGCCTTTCACCCTCAGTAATGCCGTTTCCGTATTATCGTCCAACCATATACCTTCCAACAAAGATTTTGCCTCCTTGTTCTCTTCCAGGGCGGATGCTTTTTGTTGCGGAGTTCCACAAGAAGACAGCGCAACAGCCAACATTATTATCGAAAAACGTTTGTACATGGTTATTCTCTCTATTTTATTTATCGACCGATGCAATGATAAACAAACCCCATTTCCTGTAGTTCGTCACCATCATAAATATTTCGTCCGTCAAGCACTACAGGCTGTTTCATCGCCTTCTTGATTACTCCCCAGGTAGGAAGACGGAACTCTTTCCACTCGGTTACCAAAATCAACGCATCCGCATCAAGAGCCGCATCATACATATCGTGCGCATAATAAACCGACTCTCCTATCCGGCGGCGGGACTCATCCATAGCAGCAGGATCGTATGCGCGGACATTGCAACCCGACTGTTTCAATTTCTCAATAAGTACCAAAGCCGGAGCCTCACGCATATCGTCCGTACCGGGCTTGAATGCAAGTCCCCACAAAGCCACTGTTTTGCCTTTCAAATCTCCATTGAATACCTTTACCAGTTTCTCGAACAAAATGCCTTTCTGATTCTCGTTCACATCTTCCACCGCTTTCAACACCTGCATGGAATAACCATTCTGCTCGGCAGTCTTAATCAACGCCTTCACATCTTTCGGGAAACAAGAGCCACCATAACCGCATCCCGGATACAAGAACTTACGCCCGATACGACTGTCGGAACCTATTCCGTCACGTACCATATTTACATCAGCTCCCACCAGTTCGCACAAGTTGGCAATATCGTTCATAAAGCTGATACGGGTGGCCAACATGGAGTTTGCCGCATATTTAGTCATCTCGGCAGAAGGAATATCCATGAAAATAACGCGGAAGTTAACCAGCATGAAAGGTTTATAGAGCTTGGTCATCAGTTTTTTAGCCCTTTCCGACTCTACGCCCACTACTACACGGTCCGGACTCATAAAGTCGTCGATAGCATTACCTTCTTTCAAAAATTCCGGATTAGAAGCCACATCGAAATCTATCGACTCCCCTCTTTTCTCCAATTCCTCTCGGATGACCGCTTTTACTTTTCGTGCCGTACCCACAGGCACCGTACTCTTGGTCACGACCAAGGTATATTTCTTCATATTAGCACCAATCGTCTTGGCAACTTCAAGCACATAACGCAAATCAGCACTTCCGTCTTCATCAGGAGGAGTGCCCACTGCACTGAACACAATATCCACATTGTCCAGACAACTCTCTAAAGAAGTGGTGAAATGAAGACGTCCAGCCTTTACATTACGCAAGACCATATCTTCCAATCCCGGTTCATAAATAGGAATAATACCCTGTTGCAGATTAGCAATCTTATCCGCATTTACATCTACACAAGTTACGTCTACGCCAGTTTCGGCAAAACATGTTCCGGTAACAAGTCCTACATACCCGGTCCCTACAATCGCTATATTCATTTTATTTAATTCGTTAGTCTAACTTTTTCGCTGCAAAATTACAATAAATTATGAGTGAGTTGTTATTTTCTTCCATAAAAGTTGCGCTGAAACGGAATAAAAATGCTAATTTTGCGATATGATTGAATTGGCTAGACATATAGAAATTCTGTTACTGGAAAATGACTGTGTGATTATTCCAGACTTTGGCGGTTTTATAGCGCACTATCAACCGGCACGGTATATCAAGGAGGAAAATCTTTATCTTCCCCCTGTACGTACTATTGGTTTCAATCCCCAATTGACTATAAACGATGGTTTATTAGCTCAATCGTATATGCAAGCTCATCACACCGATTTTCCTGATGCCACACGCATGATAGAAGAAGAAGTAGCCGGATTGAAAGAACAACTATACCAAAACGGATGTGCAGAAATGCATGGTATAGGGGTCTTACATTATAATATTCATAGCACATACGAGTTTCATCCCAATGAGGACGGTGCATTATCACCTACCTTATACGGACTTAGTTCGTTTTCTATCACCAGATTAGAATATCTTACTTCAACAACGTCTGCAACAACCAGAGAATTACTTCCCCAACAAGAAAAAAGAAAGAGAACAGTACGTTTCAAACGTCAGTGGATAGGAAATGCAGTAGCTGTGGCAATAGCTGTAGTCTTATTTTTCTTCTTGTCTGTTCCGGTAGAGAACACATATGTGGACAAAGGTAATTATGCTTCTTTAGGTACGGATGGTCTGTTTGACGCCATTCGTTCCCAATCTTTGGCAACGACCTTGATAACCGTTCCTTCCAGACCGCAGCAACCCAAGAAGACGAATATCAAAAATAATCAAAACACGTTGAAACCTGTAACTGTAAAAGTAGAAAAGGTAGGAAAAGCACAAGAAGCAGTACCCAAGAATGCTGTTGCAGCAAATTTGAACAGTACAGAACAGCCAGTTGCCAAGCCTGTCGCTGTAAGTAAACCTGCCCTTGAGAAGAAAGAAACAGCAACACCTTCGAGCAGTAAAAAAAATAATTATTATATCATCGTATCCAGTTTACCGACAGCCAATGACGCGCAGCAAGTACTTAATGAGTACAAGCAAAAAGGATATAAGGATGTAACAATCATAGAAGGTAACGGACGTTATCGCCTGTCTTTGTGCAACTTTGCAGATAAAGCCGCTGCTTATAAGAAATTAAATGAACTGAAACAAAATGATGCATTCAAGAATGCATGGATATTGAGTTCTAAATAAACAAGATTATTTTTTATGAAAAGAGTTTTGTGTCCCAAATGTGACAACTATATAACTTTTGATGAAACCAAATATACAGAAGGCCAGTCGTTGGTCTTTGTATGTGACCATTGTAAAAAACAATTCAGCATCCGTATCGGAAAGTCCAAACTGAAAGCAACCCGTAAAGAAGAAATATTGGACGAACAAGCCAATAAAGAGGATTTTGGAAGTATCGTAGTAGTAGAAAATGTATTCGGATACAAACAAGTATTACCCCTGATGGAAGGTGACAACCTGATAGGACGCAGAAGCAAAGGCACTGAAGTGGATATTCCCATCGAAACATCAGATCCGAGCATGGACAGACGGCATTGTATCATTAATGTGAAACGCAACAAACAAGGGGAAATCATTTATACCCTGCGTGATAATGACAGCATTACAGGAACATTTCTGATGAACGAGATTTTGGGGAACAAGGACCGGATACGAATCGAGGAAGGCGCTATCATCACATTAGGTGCGACTACGCTGATTCTGCGTGCCACCGAGAAGTAGAACAATGAAACGTATTATCTTAATCACAGGAGGCCAACGTTCGGGAAAAAGTTCATACGCGGAGAAATTGGCATTAAGCTTATCACCCACTCCCGTTTATATAGCTACTTCCCGTATTTGGGATGAAGAATTCCGCCAACGCGTTATCAAACATCAAGAAAGACGCGGATCGGAATGGACGAATATAGAAGAAGAAAAAGAACTAAGCCGCCATCAAGTAAAGGATAATGTAGTATTGATTGATTGTGTCACCTTATGGTGTACCAACTTTTTCTTTGATTTGGATGCGGATGTAGAGGCTGCATTACAGGCAGTCAAACAGGAGTTTGATAATTTTATCCGGCAAGATGCCACTTTTATTTTCGTAACCAATGAAATAGGTTCCGGAGCAGTATCCGAAAACGCCATTCAACGCCGCTTTACAGATTTACAGGGCTGGATGAATCAATATATAGCTTCAAAAGCAGACCAAGTATATTTGATGGTATCGGGAATTCCTGTTCCTATAAAATAATAAATACAATGAAAAACTTTCATATTGAGTATCCCGATGAAAGCTTTCGGGAGGCATTGATAGACAAAATCAACAATTTGACAAAGCCCAAAGGTTCATTGGGTGTTCTGGAAGATCTTGCATTGCAAATCGGATTAATCCAACAAACCCTCTCCCCTACATTAAGCCATCCGCACAACGTACTTTTTGCAGCCGATCATGGTATAGTAGAAGAAGGGGTAAGCAAGTCTCCCAAAGAAATCACTTGGCAACAACTAAGTAATTTTTTGCATGGAGGTGCCGGAGTTAATTTTTTATGCCGCCAACATGGTTTTAAGCTTGTATTAGTAGACTCAGGGGTCGATTACGATCTTCCTTACGAGAAAGGCATTATCAACTGTAGCGTAGGACGTGGCACGCACAGTTTTCTAAAAGGCCCCGCTATGAGTATGGAAGAAATGGAATTATGCCTGGAACGTGGAGCAAAGATAACGGATATGATTCATGCAGACGGTTGCAATGTGGTCAGCTTTGGCGAAATGGGTATTGGTAATACCTCCCCCTCTTCTATCTGGATGCATTTGCTGACAGGAATCTCATTAGAGCAATGTGTGGGTGCAGGAAGCGGACTGGATTCAGAAGGCATCCGTCATAAATATAATGTATTGAAACAATCGGTTAACCATTATACCGGTAACGGTTCCGTAAAAGATATCATCGCTTGGTTCGGAGGATATGAAATGGTTATGGCAATAGGCGGCATGCTCCGGGCAGCAGAATTAAGAATGATTATTCTAGTGGACGGCTTCATCATGACCAATTGCATTCTAGCCGCCTCAAAACTTCATCCGGAAGTTCTCTCGTATGCCATATTCGGACATCAGGGAGATGAAATCGGTCATAAACTAGTATTGGATGCCATGAAAGTGCGCCCTTTATTAAATTTAGGTCTCCGCTTGGGAGAAGGAACAGGAGCGATATGCGCTTATCCTATCGTCGTTTCCTCTGTAAACATGATGAATGAGATGGACAATTTCGCCCATGCCGCCATCACTAAATATTTTTAACCATGAAACTGCTTGCCTCCCTCATTTTTTTCACACGCCTTCCGTTTTGGAAAATAGCTAATGTACCACCTGTTTACTTTAAACGAGTAGTGGATTACTGGCCCTTTGTAGGATGGCTGACAGGAGGTATCATGGCAGGCACTCTATGGATCACTGCAGAATTTCTACCTGTACAGATAGCTGTGCTCATGGCGCTGGCCGCCCGGTTACTAGCAACGGGTGCTTTACACGAAGATGGATTGGCAGACTTCTGCGACGGCTTCGGGGGCGGTACATCACGTGACAAGATTCTGTCTATCATGAAGGATTCACATATCGGCACATACGGAGTGCTCGGATTATTATTCTATTATGGATTGATGTGGAATATACTCACCACACTTTCTGTACCCTTGGCATGTGCGGCCATACTAAGCGGAGATGCCTGGAGCAAGTTTTGTGCCGCACAAATCATCAACACGCTTCCATACGCCCGTAAAGAAGAAGAATCGAAAGCGAAGGTCATATATGACCGTATGAGTCCAGGTATTTTATTATCCGCTTTTATGGCCGGAACCCTGCCTATGCTTTTATTACTGGATAAAGGATACTGGTGGGCAGCCATCGCTCCTGCTATGATGTTCATCCTTTTAATGTCACTCATGCGCAGACGCCTGCAAGGATATACCGGTGATTGTTGCGGAGCGACTTTCCTATTATGTGAGTTTTCTTTTTATCTAACTATAAACTTAATCTATACAAACCTATGGTAATATACTTAATGCGTCATACTGCTGTTGATGTTCCGCAAGGTGTTTGTTACGGACAGACGGATGTACCCTTAAAGCCGACTTTTGAAACGGAGGCAACTCAAACGGCAGCCAATTTACAAGGTCTATCTTTTGATAAAGTTTATACCAGTCCGTTAACCCGTTGTGTACGCCTGGCTACCTTTTGCGGCTACCCGGATGCAGAACGGGACGACCGCTTGAAAGAACTAAACTTCGGAGATTGGGAAATGCATCGGTTCGATGAAATTGCCGACGCTAACTTGGAAAGATGGTATGCAGATTATCTGCATGTAAAAGCGACCAATGGAGAATCTTTTGAAGATCAATACCGGCGTGTTGCCGGTTTTCTAGACGAGCTTCGCCAAAAACCGTATGAACAAGTCGCGATCTTTGCTCATGGCGGCATTTTACTGAACGCACAAATTTATGCAGGTATCATTAAACCCGAAGAGGCATTTAGCGCACTCACTCCTTATGGAGGAATTGTCAAGATAAAATTATCGTGATGCAAGAACATATCGCTTATTTATTTGTTCTATTTATAAAGACAAATAAATATGCTTACTCATTTCCTAGATTTATTAGCTGTTGTTATAAGTGTGACAAGCCTTTTGATTGTCACATACGGAGCGTTGATAGGTATTATTTCTTTTTTGAAGAATGAAATACGACGCTTTACCGGAGGGTATTCCATTACCAATATACGAAAACTAAGAGCCACATTCGGAACTTATCTGCTTCTTGGCTTAGAATTCCTAATAGCTTCGGATATTTTGAAAACAGTATTGGAACCAACCTTGAATGAATTAGCCCTATTGGGAGGTATTGTTGTTTTAAGAACCATCCTGTCCGTGTTCCTCAATAAAGAAATAAAAGAATTGGAAAGTGAAGAAAAATAAAAAAGAGCGGCAAACGGGACTCGAACCCGCGACCCTCAGCTTGGGAAGCTGATGCTCTACCAACTGAGCTACTGCCGCATCTCTAAAACAGGAACAAAAGTAATATATATTTTTCAGCTGACCAAATATAAGCAAACAATATTTACTATAATCATCAAAATTTCTGCTCTTCTGTTTATATCGACAGCTTTATGCATATCCTGTGTATGGATAAGCCGATCCTTATCTCCAATAAAAGGTTTATAGACTATCTCTCCAAAATAAACATGAGGACCTCCAAAACGGCAATTCAAGATACCTGCTAAAGCAGACTCCGGATAACCTGAATTAGGACTTGCATGCCGGTTACCATATTTACCTACAAATCTCAGCAAACCGGGACGCCCCACAGACAAAACCATTAAAAGTGCGGTTAAACGAGCCGGAATATAGTTCGCCATATCATCAATATGTGCAGCGGCACAACCAAATTGCAAATAACGTTCGTTCTTATAGCCTACCATAGAATCAAGCGTATTAACCATTTTATAGGCAAGCATACCGGGAACTCCCAAAAGCAAATACCAAAACAGCGGAGCAATAACTCCGTCACTCAAATTTTCGGCCAACGTTTCCAAAGCAGCTATACGCACTTCCTGATCGGTCAGTTCTGAGGTATCACGCCCTACAATACGGGAAACCTGCTTTCTCCCCTCCTCTAAAGAACGGTCCGCAGCTAGAAAAACCTGTTTTACTTCTCTAATAAGTGTAGTCCCTGCTAAACAATAGAAAACAAGCACAGCGGAGAGGGCGATCCCCAACCAGCGATTCAACAAAAACAGATAATGCAATGCCAAAGCAGATCCTACATATACTAGCAAAATAAGCATAATAGCCGCCCCCCCTCCTTTCAACATCCGATGTGCCCCACAGTTCCATCGTTTCTCACAAAAAGAGATCAGCTTCCCGAATCCTACCACCGGATGCGGCAATCCTACCGGATCCCCAAGCAATTTATCTAATATCCATCCTACCAACAACGGAAGAATTAATACATATATGTCCATTTCTTTATACTTTCTACCAGTTTGTCATTTTCTTCCGGAGTTTGTGTAGCAATACGGAAGAAGTGTTCATTCAGCCCTTCAAAATTGGATGCGTCACGAATAAGGATACCCTGCTCTGTTGCCAGATATTCTTTCAAAGCCGCTGCCTTTCCCATACGCAATTGAACTAACATATAGTGAGTATCCGATGGCCAGATCTCCATTCCTCCTATTGAAAGTAAAGATTGAGCTAATCTCTCTTTTTCCTTCAACAACAAAGAGATATCTATATCATATTGAGAAGAAGACAATAAATAATGCCCGGCCTCTATAGCCAACTGATTAACAGACCAAGGCATCCGCTGTGTCCGAATTTCATGTAGCAGTTCTTTACATGCAGTGATATATCCTAAACGCAAGCCGGGCACGGCAAAACGTTTTGTCATGGAATGCAACAGGATAACATTCGGAAATTCCGCAGCCTCCCTGGCTGTAAGCAAAGCCTTCTGTGTAAAGAATTCATACGACTGGTCCATGACAAAAATACGCTGCGGATTTTGTTTTATACAGGCTGTCAAGACTTCCTTCTCCCTGACCTCTCCAGTGGGATTATTAGGATTACATAACCATATCAACCTCCCCCTATCCGGCAAACGGTTCAAGTTATATATAGGAACCACTTTATGACCATGCAGACGACAAGCATCCGCATATTCGCTGAAAGTCGGCATCAAGATAGCCGAAATCTGATTCCTGAATGTCTGAGCTATTAAATAAATGGCTTCCGTAGCCCCATTGGTCACACAAACCTCTTCAGACGAAAGATGAAACCGTTTCGCCAAAACCTTTTCCAATGAATAAGGTTCCGGCTCGGGGTACGTACGGATACTTTCCATCTGCTGAAACAAATGTTGATGTAATCCGCTATGGTCTACATGATTATATACGTTTGAACTGAAATTTATCTTTATTGCTTTATACTTATAAGCATCATCACCATGTCCTTCAATCATTCCCACTCATTATTTGGTACAACAAAGGCAGATTGAGATGACTGCGTACATGCTCTGCCAATTTATCATATTGTTCTTCTTTATAAGTCCGGTAATCCAACACCGTATGACACTCCAGTTTTTCTGCGTATGGTTCCAGTAAATAATCTATAAATGCCTGATTATCCAATATTCCATGAATATAACTTCCCATACATTTTTGGTTTACAAAACAACCGTCCTCTCCACCGTCTTCCAGTTTATTCAAAGGAACTACAGACACCCCCGGAACCGGGCGGGTTTCTCCCATGTGTATTTCATATCCTTGGCAAGTTTCCGCATTCTCAAGAAAATGAAAATTCACCTGCCGTGTCACCTTCTCCCCTTGCATCGTAGTAATGACGGGAAGCAGTCCCAGTCCCGGCAATTGGCGGATCTCTCCCTCCACTCCTTCCGGATCGTGAATCTCAAGTCCCATCAATTGATATCCCCCACAAATTCCCATTACAGTAACCCCTTCCCTATGCGCACGCAGGACAGCTTGCGCCACCCCGTTCCGTCTCAACTCATACAAGTCATCCAAAGTGCTTTTGCTGCCAGGAAGCAGAATAATATCAGCTTTGGCCAGATCTTCCGTATTATTAGTATAATAAAGGTGCACTCGTTCATCCCGTTCCAATCTGTTGAAATCTGTAAAGTTTGAGAGATGACGCAACAGAACAACTGCTATGTTTATTTTGCCTTCCACTGCTTGCATCCGTTTATAGTCCAAGACTACGGAATCCTCTTCCTCAATATGTATATTTCTATAATAAGGTATTACTCCCAAGACAGGAATACCACATAAATCTTCCATCATCTTCACACCAGGCTCAAACAAACGGATATCCCCTCTGAATTTATTAATGATTACTCCTTTTATACGTTTCTTGTCCTCAGTAGTTTGTAACATGACCGAACCATAGACACTGGCAAATACTCCTCCCCGGTCAATATCAGCTACCAAAATCACATCCGCATCCGCATAACAGGCCATCGGCATATTCACCAAATCAGTATCCCGCAGATTTATTTCGGAAATGCTCCCTGCTCCCTCCATTACAATAGGGTTATAACGTGCGGCAAGACGGTCAAAGGCTGCGTTTACCTCTTGCCTCAGTTCTTCACGCCCCTCCTTGCGAAAATACTCAAAAGCGTTACGATTACCGATGGGACGACCGTTTAACACCACTTGCGAAGTATGATCGGAGCTGGGTTTCAATAACAGAGGATTCATGTCCGTGTGACAAGGAACTCCGGCAGCTTCAGCCTGTACAGCCTGTGCGCGGCCTATTTCCAATCCTTCCGGAGTGGCATACGAATTCAATGCCATATTTTGTGCCTTGAAAGGTGCCGGTTGATAACCATCCTGTTTAAAAATGCGGCATAATGCGGCGGCAATAACACTTTTACCAACGTCACTACCTGTTCCCGCCAACATAATGGGGTGTAATTTCTTTTTCATCACTCTTTCTTTTTTCTTTTATAGGCAAAGGACTGCCACTTTTCTTCCGTCCAGTTCTGCTGTTGCATCTCATAACGGGCCATAACAAAAAATAAATCGGACAGCCGGTTGATAAACCGAAGTATGATTTCCGGTAACGGATCGTGTTTATGCAAAGTCCATAATCTCCGTTCTGCCCGACGTGCCACAGTCCTTGCAAATTGCAACTGTGCCGATACAGGTGTTCCTCCGGGAAGAATAAAATAACCATTATCCTCCATTTGTTCCATCAACTTGTCCATTGCCTCCTCACAAAAAGAGCATAAATTATCAGGCAAAATATTGGGATTCCCATCACGAAGGGCCGATGGTGTGGCCACATGGCTCATCACTACCATTATATTTTTCTGAATCGTAAAAAGCAAGGATTGCCATTCGTGCTCCTGCGGCAAAAGTGAACGTATTATTCCTATAACAGCATTCAATTCATCGATACATCCATTAGCCTCGATACGGATATCATCCTTAGGTATCCGTTCTCCACCATGAATCCCTGTCATGCCCTTATCCCCGGTACGTGTATAAATGCGCCTCATACTTCCCATAATTTTAATATATCCGTTTCTCCCCAATATAAATGGGTATACCCGGCTATCACATTTTTATATCTATAAAGCGGGGTACTCACTTCCATTCCTCTTGCCGTAAATTGTTTCGCTACAGAAGGCATAGCATCAGGAGCAACGACATTGGAATAATGAAATTCGTGCCCGCGAAGCTCCATCCCTTTATATTCTATACGGCGATATCCTAGATGAAGTCTGGCACCCACCATGGTACAATCCAAAGGCAAAATACCCGTCATGGCATATGCAGTCCCTCCTTGGCGGACTGTCAGGGAACGGGTGAGAAACATCATACCTCCACACTCGGCCAAAATCTTCCCCCCCTCCTCTGCATAGGTTCTTAATGCTTCCATTAACTTTTTGCGCCGATGCAGTTGACGGGCAAACAATTCCGGATATCCTCCGGGTAAATAAACCAAATCAGCATCCGGCAAATCACTACCATATACAGGACTGAAATAAGTAATGCTTCCTAGCGCAGACAAGCGGTCTATGTTTTCTCTATAGATAAAGTTGAAAGCCGGATCCCGCGCTATGGCTATCTTCATCTTTTTAGCAGAAGGAGCAAAACTTTCCACCCCTATCTCAGAACTATAAGGCAATGTATACCGACACGGGAAATTACGATGACAAATACTCAGCAGCTTATCCAAATCCACATATTTCTCAACCAATTCCGCAGCCTGTTCTATTAAGGTGTTCATGGAACGTTTGGCTGTCAATGTCAAACCCAAATGCCGGGATGGAATTTTCAACCCTTCTGTCATAGGCAGATACCCCAAACACTCTACTCCTGCATCAACACAAGCCTCACGTAAATAAGCGAAATGAGAAGGAGATGATACTTGATTGAAAACAATACCTGCAATCTTCACAGCCGGATTAAAATGCTTGAAACCATAAATTAACGGAGCCACAGAATAAGCTGTAGAACGCGCACTTACTATAAGCACTACAGGGATATTCAACAATCTGGCTATTTCAGCACTACTTCCCTGCATTCTTTGATAACCGTCGAACAATCCCATCACTCCTTCGGTTACACATACATCGGCTCCATCTCCATATTTATTATACAGATGTTGTACATGGGTATTTGATGCCATCCAAATATCCAAATTCACCGACTCATGGTCAGCAGCCAGCGTATGAAATTGTGTATCAATATAATCAGGACCACATTTAAAAGGCTGTACTCGCAGGCCTCGTTTGTGCAATGCCCGCAGCAACCCCATCGTAAAAGTCGTTTTTCCGCTTCCCGATGTAGCGGCCCCTATGAGTAATTGTGGCTTCATTCTTTAGTATTTCTTTTAAAAACGGATACAAAGATAGTGCAAATTGCAAATTATCGAAATTAGAATAACAGATTAATTCATAATTCCGACATATCAAGTAAATATCCTTAGAAAGCAATTAAAGTTTTATGGTTTATCAATTAAATAAGCTACCTTTGCAGTCATTTTGCCGGGATGACAGCTATAAAACGAAGCATCCTATCCCATAAAACCTACTCTAATATTTTGAAAGACAACTTTTTGAATTATAAAATTGATACTATAAATAATTAAACTAGATAATGAATTATGGAACTTTTTAGAAATCTCTTTGAAGGGTACCCTAATTTATGGGGCGGCGGAGTAGCACATTCCGTACTTATTCTTTCACTGGTCATTGCTTTCGGTATCATGTTAGGAAAAATAAAAGTGGCAGGTATCTCATTGGGAGTAACCTGGATACTTTTTGTAGGAATTGTATTCGGTCATTTCAATCTGAACCTGGACGAACATCTGTTGCATTTCTTAAAAGAGTTCGGTCTGATATTATTTGTCTACTCAGTCGGACTACAAGTGGGTCCCGGTTTCTTCTCAGCATTCAAAAAAGGAGGATTCACACTAAACCTGCTTGCCATGATGGTTGTATTTTTAGGTGTGACCATCACCATTATACTCCATTTCATAACAGGTGTCCCCATTACCACAATGGTAGGAATTCTTTCGGGTGCTGTAACAAATACCCCGGGACTAGGTGCCGCACAGCAAGCAAACAGTGATCTGAATGGTATAGACGCTCCCGAAATAGCACTGGGATATGCCGTAGCCTATCCACTGGGTGTAGTAGGATGTATTCTCTCCCTGCTGGCATTGAAATATATCCTGCGCATCAACACAAAAACCGAAGAAGCCGATGCGGAACGGGGATTGGGACATCTACAAGAACTGACCGTACGCCCTATCTCACTAGAAATACGCAATGAAGCCGTAGAAGGTAAAACAATAAAAGAAATCAAGCCATTGGTGAATCGTGATTTTGTGATTTCACGCATACGGCATTGTGACGGAGACAAACAAACAGAACTAGTGAACTCCACTACAGTATTTCACATGCACGATGAAATCCTTGTTATCGCCAATCCGATAGATGTAGAAGCTATCACTGTATTTTTTGGAAAACAAGTGAATGTGGAATGGGATTTCCAGAACAAACAACTTATTTCCAGAAAAATTCTGATCACCAAGCCTGAATTGAATGGCAAAACATTGGCTCAACTAAAAATCAGGAATAACTTCGGAGCAAGCATTACCCGTGTAAACCGTTCGGGTGTAGACCTTGTGGCCACTCCCAACCTGCAATTGCAAATGGGTGACCGGGTAAAGATTGTGGGTAGCGAACTGGCTGTAGCCCATGCCGAAAAGATTCTAGGTAATTCCATGAAACGTTTGAATCATCCCAACCTGATTCCTATTTTCTTAGGCATCGCATTAGGGTGTATTTTAGGAAGCACTCCTTTTTTATTCCCCGGTATCCCTCAACCGGTAAAACTGGGACTGGCAGGAGGCCCCCTTATTGTGTCCATCCTGATAAGCCGTTTCGGACCACATTATAAATTGATAACCTATACCACCATAAGTGCCAATTTGATGGTACGTGAAATCGGTATCTCACTTTTCCTTGCTTGCGTAGGATTAGGAGCCGGTAAAGGATTCATCGAAACAATTATTAACGAAGGCGGATATGTATGGATAGCATACGGCGCCATTATTACGCTGCTGCCTTTACTGATTGTAGGAATAATAGGACGATATGTTTATAAACTGAACTATTACACCTTGATCGGAGTATTGTCCGGAGCCACCACCAATCCGCCCGCATTAGCCTACTCCAATGATTTGACCTCTTGTGACGCTCCGGCAGTAGGTTATGCCACCGTTTATCCGCTCACCATGTTTTTACGTGTGCTTACAGCACAAATATTAATATTGGCACTTGCCTGAAATCACTATCCGAATTATTGCAAATTCATATTGCCGTAGGAGTGAATCAAATTCACTTCTACGGTTCAAAATCCCCTCCTCTTTTCAATATTCTCTCCGTTTTAAGCAGTCATTTTTTCACTAATCTTAAAACATATATAAAATAATTGTCTACCTTTGCGCCCGGTTTGGTGATACAGATATTTTTTCTCTATCTGTATAAAAGGGAATTCGGTTGTGGAATCCGAAGCAGTGCCCGCTACTGTGAAACCCATTTGATGAAAAGCAACTCTCGCTATGCCACTGTTTCGAAAATGAAGAAATGGGAAGGCGCTTTTCAGGGTGAAGCCAGGAAACCTGCCAAATCAAAACATAGATAATCACGCTCTCCCGGGGTCAGGAAAGCCAATTATTAATTCTTAAATTCTTTCGATGAAAGTAAAATTATTATTGACAGCAATTACTTTAAGCTGTCTGGCTATTGACGTACTGGCACAAGTCAGTATCAGTGGAAAGATTGTGAGTGCCGATACCAACGAACCTGTAGTGGGGGCTAATATTCGTATTGACCAAAGCCTTTCAGGATGCACCACAAATGGTAAAGGCGAGTTTAATATCAACAATCTTCCTGATGGAAAACATGTATTAAGAATCACGCATGTCAGTTACACACCCAAATCTGTCACCACAAAAGGGGGTGAAAAAAATCTTCTTATCAAGCTACAAGACAGTTTTACCAATATAGGCCAGGTAGTAGTAACCGGAACAGGAACACACCACCGCATGACGGACAGTCCCGTGCCTGTTTCCGTTATCACCGCAAAGGATTTAAGTAATGCCAGTGTAACATCGCTGGACGAGGCCTTACAAAAGTTGACCCCATCTTTCTCAAGTATGACCAACGGTATGGGTACAACATTGAGTCTGAATGGATTGCCTGATGATTATTTCATTTTTCTGGAAAATGGCAAACGCCTGTATGGAGATGATACTTACGCCCGAATCAATATTGCCAAAATCAAACGTATTGAAATATTGAACGGTGCCTCTTCCGCTCTTTACGGAACAAATGCTATCGGAGGAGTAATCAACATTATTACTGATGATGCAAAAAATGCTATCAATGTTTCCAGCGATACCCGTTATGCCAGTAAAGGACGTTTTACCCAGTCCGTAAACGCAGATGTCAATACCGGCAAGTTCGGCTCCTACACCTCTTACCGCCGTCAGCAGGCCGAGGGATGGCAACTGAATCCATACGAAGAGAACTCCAAAACTCATGAGCTGGAAGAAACCGGGAAAGTAGCTTCTACAGGATTCTATGCAAATACTGTCAATCAAAAATTCACTTTTGATGCTACCGACAAACTCTCCTTTTATGCCCGCGGCGGATATTATGACAACAAGACACGCCGCCCTTATGAAGCATACGACTACAACATATTGCATGAAACCTTTAATTATGGTATTGGTACCCAATACATGATAAGTAAAGGGAATTATATTACCGCAGACTATTACGCCGATCATTTTTCTTCCTCTTATTGTTTTTTTAAAGACAATAAAACTTATAATGGAAAAGCAGGTGAAGAGCAAGTGCGCAAACGGACCCGCAATCACAATCTTAGCATAAAAGGTATCTTTAAATTAGGTGGCCGGCACAAACTTTCAGTCGGCACAGAATATATCGTTGATGTCTTGAAAAGTCAAACAGACAATATAGCTAAAGAAGATGCTTATACACTGGCCTTGTTTGCACAAGATGAAATAAAGTTACTGAGAAATCTACAGGCTTTGATCGGTGTACGTTACATTTATCATGAAAATTTCAAAAATCATGCCACTCCCAATGTAGCACTGATGTATAAACCGGGCAAATTCAATTTCCGTGCCTCCTATGCAGCAGGTTTCCGAACTCCTACCCTGTCTGAACTCTATGCCACTGACATAGCTAAAAAAAATGACAGGTTGACAATAGGCAATTTGGATTTAAAGCCGGAAAAGAATGATTATTTCTCATTGAGTGCAGAGTATGTACATGAGCGTTTTTCTGTATCAGTCAATGCTTTTTATAATAATATTCGTGACATGATAGATTATAATACGATTGCCACGGGAGATAAAGCTATGGAGCAATATGGTCATAAGGAAGTTCGTCAACGTGATAATATAGCGGAGGCTAAAGTATACGGAATCAATGTATCCGCCAATGCATACCTAGGTGCCGGGTTCAATTTAAGCGGAGGATATACTCATCTTAATACCCAAGACGTGGAATTGGAACAACCCATCGACAAAAGTATTAAAAACGCATACAATATCAATGCCCAATGGGCGCATTCATGGAAGATATATCGGTTGAACATAAATTTGAACGGTCGTATCAACAGCAAACGTTTCTCTAAAAGTTATGGCTATGCTCCCGACTATCAATTGTGGGATTTAAACACACGCCATTCTTTCAACTTAAAATCTGTAATCATAGAACCCGGATGTGGCATAGAAAACCTGTTCGATTATACGGATGATCGTCCTTATAACAGCAATTATGCAACTCTTACCCCCGGACGTTCATTCTATATCAGTTTGTCTTTAAAATTTAAAAGCTAAAAAAATCAAAGACTTATCGAAGATAATATAAAATAAACCTATATCTTTGCAACAGAATTAGTAATCGGGCTATCACATAGCCCGATGCAAGGGAATCCGGTGTAAATCCGGGGCTGTACCTGCAGCTGTAAATCCTCATTATGTTGATTGGATAGTCCAAAACCACTGTTTCATTTGAAGAAATGGGAAGGTTTCCAATCAGAGGAAAGCCAGAATACCTGCTAAGTCTGTTGAACAATAAACACCAAGCTTCCAGGATTAGAAGTATGTGTCCATTCGAACAAGCGTTTTCCAACGTCTATTCCTTTGTGGCATTCCTCTTTATCAGAGGGAAACTTGATGTTTTATTTTGCAAATTAAATAAAACACAATATGAGGTATTTACTTCCTGCTATTCTACTATTAGGTACACAAATTGCAAGTGCCCAAAGTATTCTCAAAGATAAAGACGATAAAGAATTGTCCGTATTACTGAATGAAGTGGTCATCACGGGTACAGGTACTGAACATTATCTGAAAGATGCTCCCGTACAGACTGAAGTCATAACCAGCAAAGCTTTGGAACAATATCAGGCACGCAGTATAGACGATTTGCTCAGTGGTCTTAGTCCTTCATTGACCTTTCATGATGGTGATATGGGGAGCCATATCCAACTAAACGGATTGAACAATGACTATATCCTGATCATGATAAATGGAAAAAGAATGAATGGCGATGTAGGAGGGCAAAACGACTTGAATCAATTAAATCCAGCTAATATAGAACGCATAGAGATTGTAAAAGGGGCCGCTTCTTCACTTTATGGCAGTGACGCAATAGCCGGAGTTATCAATATCATAACCAAACGTAACCGTGAAAAAATGGAGCTCACCAATACATCCCGCATAGGTGAATATGGTGATATACGTCAAAGTACCAGTTTCGGCTTTAATTATGGAAAGATAAAATCTGTAACCGGAATCAACTTCCGGCATACCGATGGCTGGCGGAATACAGACCTGCAGTGGGATCAGAATCAATTGAAATCCGGCTCTACTATGTTGACCGTAAACCGTTCTTCAAACTATACCCTGTCCGAGAACATTGAATGGCAAGTCAATCGCAAACTAGACCTCACTGCAGAAGGCACTTATTATGAGCGTTGGGTAATGCGTACACACGGTCCTTGGAAATATCAAGCCAACGATTTTTATTATCGCAACTATACATTTGCAGTAGGAAGTAAATATAAATTAGGAAAACGGAATTATCTGACTGCAGACCTCTCGTATGGCAGATACGGTTACTTCTATGACTATAAGCTAAACGAGCATACTGATTATTTTCTAGACAATGACCGCCATGAACGTATCACCTACTTTGCCGGTCAACGTATCAAACAAAGTATTCAGAAACAAATATTAGGCCAGGTAAAAAGTGTATTTTATCTTGGAGAGGACCATATTTTAAATGCAGGAATCGAATATCAGTACAATCATTTGGAATCACCTCATCACATTGACGGTGACCGCGCTTCCGTTTATACGTTGGCAGCTTATATACAAGAGGAATGGACAGCCAGAGAAAATCTGGTTCTGACTGCCGGGGTACGAGGAACACAACACAAGGAAACAGGATTGAATTTCAGTCCGAAAATATCAGGACTTTATAAACCCGGAGAACATATTAATTTGCGTGCTTCTTATGCTTTAGGCTACAAAGCACCCACTATTAAAGAACTTTATTATAATTATACCGGCGTTATCGGAGGCGGTGCCTTGACTGCATATCATGGCAACACAGATCTAAAAGCACAAACCTCACAATATGCTTCAATCGGTATCGAGTACGTAGGGCAAAAATTCCAAGCCAGTTTAACCGGATACATGAATTATCTTCACAACATGATTGAGTTGGTTGAAATTTCCGTAACTCCCGATGAAAAGTTTCTTGAAGTAGAAAAGAGCAAACAATATAAGAATCTGACAAAGGCACGTATTTATGGTATGGATTTCACCTTCAACTATCGTCCTGCAAAATCTCTCAGCCTTGCCGGCGGATATAGTTATGCTGATCCAAAAGCGCAATATCCTAACAAAGGTATAGATTATATGAAATATCTTCCTATTGATGCTACTTCCAGCCATAATGCAAATTTAAATGTCTTATGGCAACATTCATGGAAACTGTATCGTTTGGGTATCGGCATCTATGGCAGATATCAGTCTACACGCCGTTATATAAATGATAATAATGCCGACGGATTCCAAACTTGGCGTATCAACACAGCCCACTCATTATTAAAAATGAAACGGTGGTCATTAACGATGAATGCCGGGGTAGATAATGTATTTGACTATGTAGACCGTACTCCTTTCGGACGGAATCGTGCCACATCAACTCCCGGAAGAACTTTTTATGTCTCCGCCCTCATTAAATTCAAAAACAATTAATAACCAACAATTTATAAATTAATTTTTATTAATATGAAACAATTCAAGTATTATCTGATGGCGGCTTTTGTTGCTGCCGCAACTTGCACAGGATTCAGTTCCTGTAGTGACAATGATGATGAAGAAAGTACTGTTAATCCTGCTGTGGATGTAGTAACCAGAACCAAGCAACACGACACAGCAATTTTGCTCTGTACTTTTGGCAGTACCTATAATGAGTCCCTTTCTGTTTATGATGATGTGATTGAGGATTTTAAAGCTAAATTCCCCAATACGGATATTTATATGTCATTTACTTCACGTACATGTATCGGACGTGTAGAAGCATCTACCGGCATAGCACGTTATGAATTGGACCAATGGTTGAAAGCAATAGGCGATGCAGGATACAAACGTGTGGCTGTACAATCATTGCATGTAATTCCAGGCGAAGAATATCTTTCATTAATGAATACTGATGTAAAAAAATACTTTATGATTCAATGGTATCCGCATATTGATGTATTGAAAGGTGCCAACCTTCTTTCCAGTGCAGAAGATACTAAAGATGTAGCAGAGATACTTTACAAACACTATGAGTCTAAATTAGCAGGCAAGAACAACATCGTGCTTCTAATGGGACACGGTAATCCGGATGAGAATTACAATGCTAACAAAAAGTACTCTGACATGGAAAAAGCATTGCAGGAACTTGCTGCCAACAACAATATCTTTGTAGGTACTGTGGATTATGGTGACATGCTTTTCTTCCCGAAAGAAATAGAGGAAGAACCGGCTAATAGAATTCCTGTAGAAGGATTTGACAAAACCCAATATCCCGACTGTATGTACTCTAAGGTGATGAGCTATTGCGAAAAGAACGGCCTGAACCCATCAGAAGTAAATGTTTATCTTGCACCTTTCATGTCAATTGCCGGTGACCATGCCCACAACGACCTTTGGGGATTGGAAGCTATGGCCGAAGATGACGATGTAAGTAATGTGGAAATCAATACAAATGAATATAGCTGGCGTGAACGTTTGGAGAAATTAGGATTCAAAGTGGACAGAACATTCGAAAGCCACCCGATAGATCAAGCCGGAGCTGATCATGGTATTAAAGACGGATGTAATATGAAAGCCCTTGGCAGTTATCCTGAGATTCGCCAAATTTGGGTAAACCATTTATATGAAAACTGGAATGACGACAGTGCATGGGAGAATGGTGAAGACTATCAACCGGAAGCATAACCAACTTAATATATTTATCTGAAAAAGGCGGAATTTATTTCCGCCTTTTTCAGATACGCCAAAACCGATAGGTAATATCTTTCATCTCATCCCCGTATATCCGATAGAAATGCTGATTGGTATCAGGAGATTTCAAGCCACCCAATTTTTCAATATACGGTCCCAACTTTATATATTCAAAGTTCTGAACGGAAAGACCTTCCGGCAATTCATTCTTCCCCGAATACCAACCCACCTTTACCAAAGCGATAGACTGTCGGTGAAGAAATCCTGCCAACCTTTCCACTTCAAAGGGTTCGGCATCGCCTCCCATAAAACAGACGCAAGTCACCGCCTTTCCATACTTCTGTAAAAGATGCCCAAGACTTTCTTCCGTTAAAGATTCTCCTACATTTTCCAACAAATGAGGGCTATGACAGCCCTTGCACCTATTGGGACAGTTAGAGAGATTGATCGCCAGAGTGACTTCATCCGGAATTTCTTGAAATACGATGTCATAATCAACGTAACGGAGCATAATATCTTTGTGCAGCCTCCTTCTGCCTTGCCTGAGAAAAATTACTGATCCGCTTCATGTACCCGATAACACGTGTCAGATAATCCACATTCCGACTATGACATTCAGGACATTCATGCAAGTATCTCTTATCAATATGCTTACATTCATTGCAAATGGTATTCGGTATATTAAATGTAAAGTAATTACAGCCTTCTATAGCAGCTACCCGAAGTAGTTGTCTGTACTGCTCCTTACTAAGATGTTCTTCCAAATTCATGTGCAAGGCCGAGCCTCCCGTTAAATGCTTTATATAGCGGCGTCCATGCAGACGGAATTTATCGACAACATTCAACGATTTGTCTTCTACAATATAGAAATAACTGTTATAACATTCTCGGAATGTTTGGAAGCCTGCTTCTTTATCCCATTTAGCGTGCTTCACTCCTACATTCTCAGCAGGAATCATTTCGCAATTAAACAAAACATCCTTTGTACGGTACTTCCTATTATATCGTTCAATCATTCCTAAAATCTCCTGAACAAATGCTTCATACTTAGGGTTATCATTGATTTCAATACCCATAAATTGCGCTGCTTCCACCAAACCATTAACACCGATAGTTAGATACTGACGGTTCATATTGATGTAACCAGCATCAAACAAAGGCAGCATACCTTTCGACTGCAACAATTTCAGATTCTCATTATAAGCCAACTGGACTTTGTGTACCAAATCAACCACTTCTTCCAAAAAAAACGGATAAAGTATACCGGATTTCACCGCATGCTGGATGCAACGGTTCAAATTAATAGTCAGCACACTTTTTGAGCCTGTAGAAACCCCACCTGCTCCCAAAGTATAGCTGAAACCATTGTCCTGTATCTCATTGCGAAGACGGCAGCAACTACTTAAAGAATCTGCATTATCACTCATATAAGTAAAGAAAGAATGACCTTCGGAATACATTTCAGCCGTAAAGTCACCATATTCCTTATCTAATACATCACCATCTTTAGTCAAAAGCGCCATTGTTTCTACAGGAAATGTTAAAACAGTACGTGTACGCTCTTTATTAAACCATTTCATGAAACGTTTCTGCAACCAACTTAGTGAATTCCAGTCAGGTTGGCTTCCATCGGGAAAAAAGAAGTTACCAAAAAGACTTTCAAAATAATATTTGTCATAGTAAGCTACATTCCAAAAGACGGCTTGAAAATTACGCGCCCCTGTAGGCTGGTTAATAGAATATACTATTTGCTCGAAACAGTCTGTAATGATTTTGTCTATTGTTCTTTGTTTGGTAGATAAATCAACAATCTTATCGGGATACTTATAATATTCCTGCCCATATTCCAAACCAATGAAATAATTCATATACATCAAAAACTCTGGAGTAGCACAGGCACCACTTAACATACTGGATACAATAAAAACCATATTGACAAATCCACCACAAAAAGATTTCAAGTTAGTAGGAGCCGTAGAGTTCCCTCCCACTGCTATCGTACCATTATTCAACCAAGGATACATAGTAATGCTGGCACAATAATTAGCCAGATTAGTTTCATCATTTTTATAAATAAAATGATGATTCAGAAGTTCCAAATAACGATCGGACAATTCCTTTCCATACATGTCTTTCAAACGGTCAGTCAACAGACGACGGTTGAGACGAATAAAATTTGATTTGGGTAACTCTCCTATCAGCGTAGCAATATTCTTATTCTCCACATTGGCATTCGCATCATATTTACTGCCGGTTGCCGGATTGGAAGCGTCACAATAGTCAAGCAAAAACTTCAGTTTATCTCTCACCTCACGATCCTCCAAATGTTTCTGACGATACAGCATATACGCCTTGGCAACACTGTAATAATGTTCAGCCATCAGGGCCACCTCCACCTGATTCTGGATTTCTTCCACATTCATTCCATCACTGACACTAACGCGACTCAATACAGTAGTAATCACATCCTGGGTAGCAAAACTTCCTACTGACAAAAATGCTTTGGCTATTGCATTTTTAATTTTATCAAGAGAGAAAGTTTCTTTTTTACCATCTCTCTTAATAATAAATACCTCTGAATTAATCATACTTATAAATTAAGGTTATACAAAACACACATTATTCAATATAAGTCTTTCACACACGACAATTCATGGAAACCAGTAATAAAAAGGATCAGTATGATTCGTTCTATCGCCTTTCACCCGAAAGCCATGAATGATATAAACAATAACGGCAGGTCTTCTGACTTGTTTCCGTTGTAGCGCCTTCCCGGTTTTCACAATAACCAGTGGCTAAGAATGTCACAACACTTCCCCACACTATGGGAGGATAAAACTTACAGCTACGGGGATAGTTCCTGATTTGCACAGGATTCCCTTTTAATTCCGTTTCGCGCCAACGGCTAATCCGGAAACCGATATTACTGACAAAGTTAGGAATTAAATCAATAAAACAACTGGAAAAAGAAAAAAAACTTCAAGCAACACTTTTTTCATCTTTTCCGCTTCGTTTAATTATAAAATCCATTATCTTTGCCCCGAATTGGTTTCGGATAGTCTATCTGCTATTCGGATTAAAAGGGAATCGGGTGCAAATCCCGGACAGTCCCGCTGCTGTGAAGCTCTGCTGGAATCTTGAAAAATACCTTTGCCACTGATGTGACAATCCTCACATCGGGAAGGCTTCAAGATAAGGAGTCAGTCAGAAGACCTGCCATTCATTAAAGGCTGTTTTTACTCGTGGGATTAGGAAAGCAGTACGAAAGAAAATAAGAAAATAAAAAATTTACGGGAGGAATGCCTATGAAAAAGGTATGTCCACGTTGTGGTGCAACATTTGATTGTATGCACAATGATATTTTATCGTGTCATTGCGCAACTGTCCGACTGGATGCTCTGCAACGCACCTATTTAATGGAGAATTATTCCGATTGCCTGTGCCATGACTGCCTGAAAGCCGTCAAGGACAGTTTCTATGCCTGCGAAATTAACCCCCGTTATAATAAGAAGAAAAAATGATAAAGAAAGTATTGATTGCAAACAGAGGTGAAATAGCCTTACGTGTAATGCGTTCCTGCCGAGAAATGGGCATACGGACCGTTGCTGTCTTTTCAGAAGCCGACCGCACTTCTCATCATGTGATGTATGCTGACGAGGCCTATCTTATAGGTCCTGCTATAGCCAGGGAAAGCTATTTAAATATAGAAAAAGTAATAGAGACTGCCAAACGATGCAAAGCCGATGCCATTCATCCCGGTTATGGTTTTTTGTCCGAGAATGCTGATTTTGCCC